>ERZ1643246.4877-NODE-4877-length-10245-cov-5.913445_pt1 | contig 10245 bp, 8 predicted proteins | sample MGYA00579265_ERZ1643246 | MGnify/ENA primary metagenome ERZ1643246 (study PRJEB29033, sample SAMEA4952261) | chicken gut metagenome | biome: Broiler Chicken; feature: Gastrointestinal Tract; material: Caecum | place: Ireland | collected 2018 | study: Broiler...
TATTCGGAAAATCTATCGGACAGCTGGTGGAAGACGGGATCCACGCCAAGCTGGTCCAGATCGGGGATGAGAGTCAGATAAAGCTCCAGGATACCATGCAGAAGATCGTTAATGACAGCAAGGGCGGACTGGTCTGTATTATCATATAAACAATATAAAAAGGAAGCTGCTGCATTAACCGAAGTCGAGAATATTTATACATTTTATTCCTGACATACATTAATGCAGCAGCTTCCTTTTTACAAAAAAGATATTATGTCTATTCTAAATCTAAATTCCGGCTTTCCGCCACATCCAGGGCGAAAGATTCATTTATTTTCTTCTGGATCTGTATATAAGTATTTAACTCAGTTTCAGAGAACGAATCCAGCATTTCTGCAGTTCGGCGGTAACAGCGGGTTTCAAATTCTTTATGAGACTGATAAAGCTTTTCTCCATCTTTTGTAAGATATAACTTATATTCCCGGTTGTTATTCGGATTTCGTTCCTGAAATAAGAATCCCTTTTTTTTCATTCGATACATCAGCTGGGAGCAGGCGCTTTTTGTTTTCCCGAAATATTCACTGAGTTCTGTTATAGTGATCCCGGGTGAATCACCAATTTTATGGATAAATTGAGATTCTGCCTGATAAAGGATGATCCCATTATAATCGTGTAGCAGGGAATTGTATTCATTTACATAATCCCATCCTTTGTCGAAAACATTCAAAAGCTCACAGACCAGCTTAAAACGTTGGTTATTCATATCACTTTTTTCTCCATTCTGCTAAAAGTATAAATGATTTGGGAATAATTGTCAAAGAAGATTAACAATATAAAGATCATAAGAGCATATAAAATTATTATACACGAATAAAACATAAGATAATATATTTCGATTTGACAAATTTTTTGATTATTTTTGTGAAAATAGTATATTGTATTTTTAATAAAAATCCGCTATTTTATTGTTAAGCATATTAACAATAAAGCTTATAAACAAATTAAGGGGGCAAAATATGACTTATGACTTTAATAAGGTGATTGACCGCAGTAATACAATGAGCCAAAAATGGGATAATCAGGAAGAAAATTTTCCAGAGAACCCCAAAGCGCTGCCTTTTTGGGTAGCAGATATGGATTTTTCCTGTCCGGAACCTATTGTACGTGCTGTTCAGGAGAGAGCGGCTCATCCTATCTACGGGTATAGCATGATCGGTAAGAAATCTAAAGAATTGGCGGCGGGCTGGCAGAAGAAACGACATAACTGGAATGTGGATCCTTCCTGGGTAACCTTCAGTAATGGTATCGTTCCTGCGCTGAATGCTGCGGTAACGGCTTATACGGAACCAGGAGACGGAGTGATCATACAGCCGCCGGTATATTATCCTTTTCGTGACGCAATTGAGAATAACGGCAGAAAAGTGATCAATAATCCGCTTATTTATGATGGGGAAAAATGGGATGTGAATCTGAATGAACTGGAAAGATTGGCAGAGGAAGAAAACAATAAATTGCTTCTTCTGTGTCATCCTCTGAATCCTGTTTCCAGAGTGCTGACAAAAGAGGAATTGATCAGGATAGGTGAGATATGTGAAAAAAATCATGTGTTGATGATCATAGATGAAATTCACAGCGATCTGGTATACCGCCACACAAAGTTTTATTCCCTGGCATCTTTAAACGAAAAATTTGCACAGAATTCTATTACAGCGGTGGCACCGTCAAAAACCTTTAACATAGCGGGACTTCAGATGTCAGCCATTATCATTCCTAATGAAAAATTACGGGAAAGATTTGATCAGGAAATGGAAAGGAGAAATTTTATTCCAAATCTTTTTGGCTCTGTTGCTTTTGAAGCAGCCTACAGCAATTCGGAGTGTGAAGAATACTTGGAAGAACTGATTGATTATCTCTGGGACAATTATATATTTCTGGATCAATATCTAAAGGAGCATATGCCTAAAATAAAATGCCAGAAACCCGATGCCACCTATTTACTTTGGCTGGATTTCGGGGAATTACATATGTCCAGTGAAGAAATAGAAAGTTTTTGCCTGAAGGAGGCAGGCCTGGCATTTGATGTTGGAAGATGGTTTGGAGGTGAAAGTGAAAATTATATGCGGATGAATATCGGCTGTCCCAGAAGCCAACTGAGAAGGGCATTAGAACTTTTAGAAAAAGCTTATAAGAAAAGAAATTTTTAAAGGAGGTAACCGTAAATGAATAAATATTTTCCAAATTTGTTTAAACCAATGAAAGTTAAAAAGACCGTATTCCGCAATCGTATTTTTGGCTCTCCGACAGGAATGAAAGAACTGACAGATTTAAACCATAATAATACCAAAAATGTAGACTTCTTAAAAAGACGGGCACAGGGCGGCGCAGCGGCAGTATGTCTTGGAGATGTGATCGTCCATGAGACAGGATATGTAGATTGGAGTTATAAAGTGAAAGCTTTCGACCCCAGAAGCGAGGCGGGGTTTTACAATATTGCCGGGGCTATTGAGTCCCAGGGAGCCCATGCAACAATGGAACTGGTCCATGCAGGTATGCATTTCCATGATGATAATCGTATTAATTACGGTCCCAGCGATATGATCGATGAGTTCGATCAGGGAGATGGAAATGGGATCCATCGTCATCAGATTATTGAAATGCCCAAAGAAGTTATTGAAGATGTAGTTGACAGTTATGGAAAGGCCGCTCTTCGGGCTAAGCACTGTGGATTTACAGGCGTTTTGCTTCATGCGGGACATGGCTGGCTTCTTTCTCAGTTTTTATCTCCGGTTTTGAATCATCGTACCGATGAATTTGGAGGCAGCCTGGAAAACAGAGCCAGGATTACTATGATGGCAGTGGATAAGATCAGGGAATACTGTGGCCGTGATTTTATTATTGAGGCCAGAATTTCCTGGAAAGAGGGAATGAATGAAGGGTATCAATTAGAAGATAGTATTAAATATTGTGAAATGCTGGAGAAACACGGAGTAGATCTGATCCAGGTTTCCTGCGGATCTCTGCATTTTCATGATACTACGGTTCTTTCAACACCAAGCTGGTTTGATGTAGATGAAGGCCATAATATAAAGGCTGCTGCTGAAATCAAAAAGCATGTGAGCATTCCCGTGGGAACTGTAGGAGCTGTTACGGATCCGAATGTAATGGAAGCATGGATCCGGGATGGAATGGTGGATTATGTAGTGCTGGCGAGAGCGTTAATCGCAGATCCGGATTTGCCGAAAAAAGCTATGCATGGGAGACTGGATGAAATCCGTCCGTGTCTGCGCTGCATTTCCTGTTTGACAGGAGGATATTATAATCTTCCTTTACATTGTTCTGTGAATCCTCAGATCGGACGTGACAGTGATTATATGTTTCAATCCCTGCCAGTAGAAAAGAGAAGAGTACTGGTTGCAGGAGGAGGTCCCGCAGGAATGGAGGCGGCTATTGTTGCTTCAAAGAAAGGTCATGATGTGATCCTCTGTGAAAAAAGTGACCGTCTGGGAGGACTTTTAAATATTGTGGAGAAAGAATCGTTTAAGAAAAGGATAGGCGCTTATAAAAGATATCTGGAACGTATGTTAAGCAGGAGTGCTGTAGATGTGCGGCTGAATACGGAAGTAACGCCGGAACTGATCGATGAGCTGGAAGTTGATTATGTGATCGCAGCCGTAGGCGGTCATGCAGTGGTTCCCCCTGTAAAAGGTGTGGAAAAAGCCATTCCTATTATTGATTACTACAAGTACGAGCCTGAATTAGGCGAGAATGTTTTGGTGATGGGAGGCGGATTCGCAGGTGTAGAATGTGCCATTGGTCTGGCTCTTGCAGGAAAGAAAGCTACTGTCGTGGAGATGTCAGATGCTATTGCTTCAGGTCCAAATACTCCTTATCCTGGTACAGGCGCCATGCAGATTGACGCATTATGGACAAACGTAAAGAAAAATAATGTAAAAGTTATGCTTAATACAAAATGTGTGGAAATCACGGACCAGGGAATGATCTGTGAAGATAAGGACGGAAATCGTATTGAATTAAATGCGGATAATGTGATCGTAGCCACCGGTATTGCGCCAAACGAAGAGACGGTGGAAGCACTTCGTGACGCAGTTATTGATTTTGCAAATGTGGGAGATTGTTATCAGCCGGGACTTGTTCGTACTGCCATTAGGCAGGCATATGATGCGGCACAAAATATAGGATTGTAATTAAAAAAGCAGAGGTTGAACATATGTTGACAAAAAGAGAGAATCTTATAGAAACCATTAAGGGAGGACATCCGGATCGATTTGTAAATCAATATAGTTTTATGGAACTTATGCCGGATCCGGTCCGTGCTGAAGCCGGCTGTTCTCTACAGCCAGGCGAGACGAAATATAACGGCTGGGGAGTAAAGATCTGCCTGCCCAAAGATGCTCCCGGACAATTTCCTTTATCCGAGGGAGAGGATAAACTTTTGAAAGACATCACAAAGTGGCGAGAAGTGATCAAAGCACCCAGGACCAGATTTACCGATAAGGAATGGGAGCCTTATTTAAAAGAAGCTGCAAAAGTGGACAGAAAGGAAGTATTTGCAGCTGCTTATGTACCAAACGGTCTGTTTGAAAAATTACATTATTTTATGGGAATGGAAGATACCATGATAAATTTTTACGCAGAGCCGGAAGAAATGCATGCGCTCATTGATTTTCTGACTGACTGGGAACTGGAGGGAGCCAAAGAACTTATCGATCATCTTCACCCGGATGCACTGTTTCATCATGATGATTGGGGCAGCCAGATATCTTCCTTTATTTCGCCTGCTATGTTTGAGGAGTTTTTTGAGCCAGCTTATAAAAAAATCTATGGATTTTGGAAGGAAAACGGAGTAGAGATCATTGTCCATCATTCAGATTCTTATATCGCGAATCTGGTTCCAAATATGATCCGGATGGGGATTGATATCATTCAGGGACCCGTATATGAAAATAATATTCCGAAACTGCTGAAAGAATATGGGGGAAGGATTTCTGTTATGGCAGGGCTTGACAATGGAAAATACGATACTCCGGACTGGTCTGTAGAGAAAATACATAAAGGATTAAAAGAATTATTTGAAACCGCAGGTACCAAATATCTGATCCCTTGTCTTACTATGGGAGGTCCCGGAAGTGTTTATCCGGGCGTTTATGAGACTGTGACGGAACAGATCGAAGAATTTAGCAAAGTTTATTTTAAATAACCTAAAGGAGGAATATTATGACTAAAAGTGGAACGTTGAAATTTTCCTGGAAGACCTTTTTAATCCTAACTGGATCTTATGTATCTTTTGGAATAGGGGCGGGATTTGCAACAGGAGCAGAAACCATACAGTTTTGGGGACCTCATGGATTGATTGGCACTCTGGGGATTGTTCTTTCCTCTTGTCTGATCTTGTTATGTATCGCTGTAGTATCCAGAGATTGTAAAAAATATGGCCTGGGCAGTATGGAGATGATGTACAAACATTACTGCGGCAAATATCTCGGGCAGGCCATTAGCTGGTTTAATACTTTTACTTTCTTTCTGATGGTAGGGAGTATGATCTCCGGAGGAGCAACTTCTTTAAACACAGCTTTTGGTCTGAATGTTCGGATCGGGACAATTATTATGCTGGTTATTGTCATGGGCACTGCTCTTATGGGAATGAAGAAGCTAACAGACATCCTGGGAAATCTTGCCCCGATCATTATGGTGGCGGTTTTATTGATATGTATATACAGTTATGCGACAGCTTCTGACACCCTCTCCGCAGGAAATACTATATTACAGGAAAAAAGTGGTCTGGGAATGTCAAGTAATCTGATTATTAGTGCATTCCTAAATTTTACATACGTTGTATTAAATATGAGTGCCTACAGTGCAAATGTATCCACGAGAGCGGATCATCAAAAGGAATTGGTATTAGGAAACTGTATAGGACAGGCATTGGCAGCAATTTGTCAGATTTTCGTTTTTATTTCTTTTGTCCTTAATGCTTCGATTGTAGGCGGAACGGATATCCCTCTTTTGATTCTTGCAGAACGTTTGGGAACAGTGTTCTGTGCATTTTATGGATTGATCGTGGTGGCAGCGACATATACTACGGCAACGGGAATGGCCTGGGTTGCAGCTTCCAATATTAAAAGCGAAGACAGTAAATGGTACAAACCAATCGTAGCAGTGATCTGCATTGGCGCATTTATTTTTTCCAATACAGGTACGTTTGGAGTATTGATGAATATTGTGATGAAGGCAGTATCCTACTTGGGAGTAGTCTTTACTGTATGCGTGATCGTATCAAAGATTTATCGCGGATTGAAGGAATCAAAAGAAAAGGCAAACTAAGGCAAAAATTCATATGATTTAAAAGGAGGAAAATTTATGGAAAAAAAAGAAGAGATGTTATATCAGGAGAGAATGCAGCGATGTCAGGATGCCATTGAATTGAAAGAACCGGACCGTGTGCCGATCTGCCCGATGATTGGAATTGTCCCTTATACACTGGATGGCTGCTCTAATAAGGATGCTATGTATAATTATGATCGGGCTACAAAAGCGATAGTTAATTTTTATAAACGGTATCCCATGCTGGACGTGTCTCAGCATTCCGGGTTTCGAAGCGGAAGAGCAAATGAACTCGCAGGTTCTACCATGATCGACTGGCCCGGACGGCCGGGAACAAAGGTTCCGGATCAGTCTACTTTTCAGGTGATGGAATTTGAGTATATGAAAGAAGATGAATATCCGGAAATCCTTCAGGATTTCACAGGATTTATGCTGAGAAAATATATACCCAGAGCTTTTCCGAATCTGGCTGGTCTGTCTACTATTCGGTTTGTGCCGGATGAGATTTTGGGAACAAATGCTCTTTCAGGACTATATACACCGGAGGCACTAAAAGCATATCAACTTTTGGGAGAGATTGCAAAAGAAGAAGAAAAGAGGCAGACCGCCAATAATCATTGTTCTAAACTGGTAGAAGATCTGGGATTTCCTCCTCTTTACACCGGCGGCGGTGAAGTTCCTTTTGATGTAATAGGGGATTACTATCGGAGTACTCTTCCGACTCTGATGGATCAGATAGAGCGAGAAGAGGAAATGGAAGAACTTTGCTATCGGATAGCGGATCTGGAAATTGCCAATTTTCAAGCCTTTAAAGAAAATAATTATCCAATTAAGCGAGTAAGTTTTCCAATGCATAAAGGCATGGACGGATTTATGGGACCGGAACAGTATGAAAAATTGTACTGGAGACCATTTAAAAAGATCATTAATGCCCTGCTTGATATGGGAGTGACCCCATATCTTTATACAGAAGGGAAATATAATACCCGGCTGGAACAGCTGAAAGATCTGCCGAAAGGAAAATGTATGATCCATTTTGAACAGGTAGATATTCGTCAGGCAAAAAGGATTCTAGGAGATAATTCCTGTATAGTTGGCAATTTTCCTATGATACTTCTGGAGATGGGGACACCGGAGCAGGTAACAGAAAAAGTAAAGGAACTTCTGGATATCTGTATGCCGGGAGGAGGTTATATTTTTGACTGTGACGGAAGTATTGACATTGCTAAGGAAGCCAATCTGGACGCTATGTTCTCAGCTCTTGAAAAATATGGAAGCTATAAATAGAAAATGAGAAGAAGGTGAATGTCATAGCTGACGGAGTGCTGACTAGAAAGGAGAAAAATTAAAATGGCAACAATTAAGTATCCACATTTATTTGAACCCATTACTTTGGCAGGTACATATTTTCGGAACAGGATTTTTTCTTCACCAACAGGCTGGGAAGATATGGATAGAAACTGCATACCGTCAAGAGATGCAGTCGCCTATTATGAGCGGAAGGCAAAAGGAGGATGTGCCTCTGTTACTTTAGGAGAGTTGGTGGTTGATTCAAAAATCGGAAAAAGCGGTATGCGTCATATCCCATTAGATGATCCATGGGCCACATATCCGTTGTTCCGTATTACAAATGCGGTAAAAGCTCAGGGAGCAAATGTATCTGCTGAACTGGCACATGCCGGGTTATATGCCAGCAGACTGAGCGGAAAAACAGGAGAAGAATCTAGAGGATTAGCTTATGGCCCCGTAGATATGGAAAAGGATGGCAGGATTATTATCGGAATGAGTGAAGAAATGATATGGGAAACGATTGAAAAGTTTGCAAATGCCGCAGCATTTGCAAAATATTGCGGTTTTTCAATGGTGACCGTACATGCGGCTCATGGATGGCTGATCAGTCAGTTTATTTCTCCATACATTAATACCAGAAAAGACAAGTGGGGAGGAAGTATTGAAAACAGGGCTCGTTTTGCGGTAGAAATATGCAAGGCTATCAGAAAAAAATGTGGTCCTAAATTTCCTATTGAATTTCGTTTTTCTGGTTCTGAAATTTTTAAGGGAGGATATGATCTGGATACGGGTATTGGATTTGCCAGGCAAATTGACGGGTATTGTGATCTTCTGAATGTTTCGGCAGGCAATCATGAGGTTGAAGAAATGTATACCGTTACACACCCAAGTCCCTTTCAGCCGGACGGTGTGAACGTGAAATATGCTGCCGAGATAAAGAAACACGTCAATACTCCTGTGGCAACTGTAGGCGCCCTCTCAGACCCTGATTTGATGGAAGAAATACTGGCAAGCGGACAGGCGGATGTAATTGAGATTGCGAGGGGTCTTATATGCGATCCGGATCTTCCGATTAAGGCCAGAACGGGACGGGAAAAAGAAATCCGCAGATGTATGAGGTGCTTGTCCTGTATGGCTTATCTTATGAGAGAAGGGCATTTCTATTGTGCATTAAATCCTCAGGCTGGCAGAGAAATGGAAGCTCGTTATGAAATACCGCCTGCCCACAAGAAAAAGGTATTGATCGCAGGGGGAGGAATTGCAGGTATGGAAGCTGCCCTTGTCTGTCATGAAAGGGGACATGAGGTTATTTTATGCGAAAAAGAAGGCATATTGGGAGGTAAAATTCGATGCGAAGACCATGTTCCGTTTAAAGAACTCCAAAAGTGTTATTTGGACAGACAGGCAGAAGCAATTAAAAAGGCGGGTATTGATGTTAGACTGAATACCGAGGTAACCCCAGAGTATGCGGACAAGATCAATGCAGATGTAATTATTGCTGCAATCGGATCAAAACCTGTGGTGCCGCCTATCAAAGGTATCCATTTGCCTAATGTAGCGGGAGCGATAGAAGTTTATAAGCAGCCTGAACTTGCAGGAGAAAATGTTGTTATTTTAGGGGGCGGATTTGTAGGCGCTGAGCTGGGTATTTTTCTTGCAACTCTTGGAAGAAAAGTAAAACTAGTAGAAATGGGACCAAAACTTAACGATGGAGGAAATGACAGACATGTGAGGGGCGTGAAGTGGCAGTTGATATATAAAAAAGTAGAAACCCACTTTAAGACCAAGGCAGAGGAGATTACTGAAGATGGAGTGAGATGTTCTACCCCGGAGGGAGAGATTTTTTTGAGTGCAGATACAGTTATTTATGCAGTAGGTCAGAAACCTCTTCTGGAGGAAGCAAATGCTCTGAAATTCTGTGCTCCAGAATTTTATGCAATTGCAGATTGTGTGGAGGCAAAAAATATTATGAATGCTACTACGCAAGCGTATTACGTGGCTAGAAATATAGGAAGGGTATAGGTGTGTCAGTATGAAAATTGTATATACAGATAAGGCTCCAGCGGCTATCGGACCTTACAGCCAGGCTATCATACAGGATACTATAGTTTATACATCTGGACAAATCCCCTGTGACCCTGTTTCAGGAGAAGTTGTTGGAAATACTATCACTGTGCAGGCAGAGCAGGTGATGAAAAATTTAGAGGCAGTACTTGCAGAGGCGGGAACGGGATTTGAAAACGTTATGAAGACGACCTGCTTTCTGTCAGATATGAGGGATTTTGCAGAGTTTAATGAAATATATGCAAAATATTTTGTCAATAAACCGGCCCGCTCCTGCGTGGCAGTTAAAGATCTTCCGAAAGGGGTACTCTGTGAAGTAGAAGCAATAGCTGTTATTATTTAGCAGGCAATAAAGAAAATATTAAAAGCACTGGGAAATAAAGGGTTTTATTTTATAACCTTATATGGAACAGTGCTTTGTTTAATTTGCGGCTCTGTACAGAGGAGGGTTTATGTGATAAAGTTTAGAAAAAGATTAACAAAACGCTTTACTTAAAAGCAGCAGAAAAGAGGAAAAAATGAAGAGTACAGGGAATCGGGAATCCAATTATGAGAAAGTATTTGACC
>ERZ1643246.4878-NODE-4878-length-10242-cov-4.828703_pt1 | contig 10242 bp, 10 predicted proteins | sample MGYA00579265_ERZ1643246 | MGnify/ENA primary metagenome ERZ1643246 (study PRJEB29033, sample SAMEA4952261) | chicken gut metagenome | biome: Broiler Chicken; feature: Gastrointestinal Tract; material: Caecum | place: Ireland | collected 2018 | study: Broiler...
AAAGGCATAGCGCATTTCATAATCTGTTCTACGTCCGGTTACTAGATCATATAGGTAAAGGTATGGAGAAATATCAGCCATCTTGATTTTTCCAGCCTTAAATCGCTCTTTAACATTTTCAATATGAGCATCCCATTCTTCTTGGGTAATATCCCATTTACTTAAGTCAATTATCTTAGGAACGGCACGCAAAAAACGTAAGTATTGTGCACGAATATTTAAAAAGCGATTCTGACGAATCTTGCGACTAACTTGCTTTAATTGATTAATTACAATCTTACGAGCTAAAAAGTGTTCTTCTTTTGCGCTAGATTCAAATTCTTGATCTGGACGATCATACAGCTTATTTAATTGTTCTTGATCCAAAGATTCAATAGTTTTATCAACCCATGGCTTCTTAGTTTCAGGTTCAATTCTTCGGTTTAAACTATTAATCAAAGCTTCTTTTGTAGCTTCAATTCTATTTCTCAGATGGTAGTTTTCGTTAAAGCCATAGTAAATTTCCTTGATCTTTTCTTTATCAAAAAATGGTTTTTCCTTACTCTTAAAGTAAATGTTCTTAAAAATCAAACCATTCTTTTCAAGATGTTTAGCATAGCGAGTTACTGCATTAAAGAATTGCAATGAATTCTTCAAGTTAACAATCTTATCGTTTTGCTCATTATCTTCGAATTGTTCAAATAAGTTTTCAACATTCATTCCGGGAACACGGCGTGAAACAAACTGCCAGTAAGTCATTTGAACCATATTCTGTTCTCCCATTTCCGGAAGAACATTTTTAACATAATCATTAAATAATTGATTTGGGCTGAACATAATAACATCGCTAGAAGTCAAATTACCACGATAGCGATATAGTAAGTAGGCCACACGCTGCATAATGGCAGAAGTCTTCCCCGAACCAGCAGCTCCTTGAACAAATAAAAGATCAGCACTAGTATTTCTAATAATTTTATTTTGCTCACGTTGAATGGTAGTCACAATTGACTTCATCTGTGTAGATGATTTTTCATTCAAGACATTTAAGAGCATTTGATCCCCAATGGATTCATTGGTATCAAACATATTAGTAATCTTGCCATCTTTAATTAAAAATTGACGCTTCTTAGTCATATCAACAGTTTGCACACCATCTGGTGCATTATATGATACTTTTCCTAATTTTCCATCATAGTAAATAGATGATATTGGGGCACGCCAATCATAGATTAAAAAATGATCTTCCTTATCTGCAAAAGACCCTAATCCAATATAAATAGTTTCTGGTTCTTCATTAGGTTCTTGAAAATCAACTCTTGCAAAATATGGCTTCTTTTCTAAACGCTGCAAAGTTGATAATTGCTTAGCTGAATGTTGCCAAGCATTTTGTCGTTCCGCTAACATTTGTTGTTGCTGGTGAATAGAAAGTGCAGTATCCATTGAAGTGGAGTAGCCATCATAATCTAATTTCACATCATCAAAAAAATGTGAGTTGATATTTTGAGCTTCATTTTGTGCATGTTCGATTGAATGATCAAGCTCTTTTTCTTTCTTTTTAATTAAACCAAGAACATCATCTAAATGCTTTTGTTCTTTTTGTTGTTCAGTTTCTTTTACCAAAATTATGTCACCTATTTCTAGCATTAGTAAAAACGTTGCATATTATTTTATCATATGTATACGCTTTCTAAAAGAATTTATAATTTTCAGAAAGTCTCAACTGTTATTTAGTCTTTTCTTAAATAATTAGTTTTATAATTAAATAAAATTACATTGCGAGATGAGAAAGTGAAACGATTTTTTAAAACAATTCTAGTTCTAGCCCTCCTTTTTGTAGGGCTTGAGTTTGCCTATCAAAAAGCAGCTCCAGAAATTGAAAAAACATTTGGAACTAGAAATCCCCTCCCCTATCTAACTGCAAAAGTACAGCAATTTATTTCACCTGAAAAAATCCAAAATGATGACAAAAATGCGGACAGTTCTAAAGGACATACTTTTGACTCTAATACGGCCACTGTCTACATAGATCTTTCTGATCCAACTCTAAAACAAGCTGCCCTTGATGGAATTAACGTTTGGAACAATACAGGTGCCTTTAATTTTAAAATCACAAATGATAGAAATAGTGCCAAAATCATTATTAAGTCAATGAATGATGGTGAAACGAATGCGGCTGGATTAACTGATACTCAATACAACTCTTTAACTGGACACTTACTTAAGGCCACGGTTCGCTTAAATTCATATTATCTTTTAAATCCAAGCTACGGCTACAATAATGGCCGGATTGTGAATACAGTTGAACATGAATTAGGCCATGCAATAGGATTAGGACATAAAGATGGGATTTCAGTTATGTATCCACAAGGATCTTTTTATACAATTCAACCAAGTGACGTCCAAGATGTTAAAAAACTATATCAAGAACAATAATAGCGACTCTGCTGAGAGTCGCTATTATTTTGTATTTTTCTTTTTTAATTGACTTTGCTTTTTAAAATATGGAATCCAAAATGTTATCACGTAACCAACTGCAATTCCAACAAAAGTCCAAACCATAATATTTTTGACGAATAAGCCAATAAACAGACCAATTAAGCCAAAAATTCCAATAATAACTGATTGATCAAGTTGCTTCATGTTCCTTCCCTCATTTCTCTCTTAACTATAGCAAAATTATATTAGTATAAGCATATTTTTAGACTTAAATCGCCAATTATTTTATATTACATTTTATGAGCATGATCAGCTTTAAATCTATAGATATAAGCATTTATCAAAGCTATACAAATTGAAATTATATATTTTCAACATAAGAAAGGAATGGTATATCCTTTATGGATAGTCAGAAACAACCTCCCGCGTATTCTCAAACAAAAGACGAGTTATTTTCAAATCTAGAAACAAGCTCAGCTGGTTTAAGCGAGCCAGAAGTTGAAAGGCGTTTAAAAAAATATGGGCATAATGTTCTAAATAAAAAGCCTCCTAAGTCAATTTTAAATATGAAGTGCCTCATAATTGTTAGACATAAAATCTAATAATTATGAGGCACTTCACATAGCCAAAATAAAAACGCTAAAAAATCAAACTTATTCAGTTGACTTTTCAGCGTAATTTTTATTTTTTAATTCTATTTAATAAATAAATTTACAACTACATTAATTTTGTTTTTATCTAGTAGTAATGTCTACATCCAATTCAATTGGACAGTGATCTGATCCCATAATGTTACTTAAAATCTTAGCATTAGTTAATTTATCTTCCAAATTATTCGATACTAGGAAGTAATCTAGTCTCCAGCCAAGATTTTCTGCCCGAGCTTCCTTATCACGATAGCTCCAGTAAGTATACTTAGCTTCGTCTGGGTGGAAGTAACGGAAAGTATCAATAAAACCAGCATTTAATAATTCAGAAAATTCTTTTCTTTCAATACCAGTAAAACCTTGACGATGGTGGTTATCATCTGGTTCAGCTAAATCGATTCTTTCATGAGCGACATTCATATCTCCGCCAATAATAACTGGCTTGTATTGCATTAATTTAGTAACATAATTTCTAAAAGTTTGTGCCCATAATTCTCTGAAGTCTAATCTTTGAAGCTTTTCTCCTGAAAATGGTACTTGAACATTAATAAAGTAAAAGTTTGAAAACTCTAAAGTAATACTTCTTCCTTCACCATCAACTTCTGGAACACCGAAGCCATTAGCCACAGTAATTGGTTTTTCTTTTCTAAATACTGCAGTTCCGGCATAACCCTTTCTTTCAGCATAATTCCAATATTGATAGTATCCTGGTAAATCAATTTTTACTTCATTTGGTTCAACACGGGTATCTTGTATTCCAAAAATATCTGCATCTAAATCAGTAAACGTATTAACAAAGCCATGACGTAAAGCAGCCCGTAAACCATTTACATTCCAAGACATAAATTTCATAATAATTCTTCTTTCCATCACAAAATAATAGGTCTTATCAACTCAATTGTACAAACTTAATTCCCATAGATGAAATATTTCGACCTAAAAAATCGGATTAACTATTTAAGCTAATCCGATCTTTTCTTATATTGTCTTTAAATGCCAAACAAAGAATCCAATTCCAATTACTAATGCTAAAATTCCGGTCCAAATTAAACCAGCATAAAAGACGCCAATAATTCCTAGAATTCCAGCAACAATCATCATCGCTAAGCCAGCAATATCACCGCCTAGCCCATCACTATTTTCAGTTGAAACATAAACAATACCGTTGGCCATAAACAGACCGCAAAGGAGAACTCCAATAATTCCTGCTACCATGTTTTTCTCAGAAATTATCCCCAAGAATCCACCTAGTAGTCCCTAAATAAATAGCCAAACTGAATAGACAATCATTAAAATTCCAATTACTAATTTTGTAACTCTCATAAAAACCCCTCTTCTTTCACCTATTAAGTTAATATACTTAGGCCGAATATTCAAAATTTTTGATACAATACTTCTATGCTATAAATGAAAGACACAAAACATAATGAAAATATTTGAGTTTATTGGATTAAGTATTTATTTAGTGCTAATTGCGATTTTAATAGTTCGTCAAGTTAATGTAAGTCGTAATTTTAGAAATAATAAAATTGATGAAGAAACACATCAGAAATTAACTAAAAGAAACACAATTTTATTAGTTATAGTAGGCATTTTACTGATTTTATTTTTATATACACCGTTTAAAATTTTGATTTTTTAGATTTGTTATAATGTAAATTAGTGTTATTCAAGGAGTTTATAAATGAAGAGAATTTATATTGTTCGTCATGGTCAAACTTATATTAACCGCTACGATAAAATGCAGGGTTGGTGTGACACACCCCTAACTGATGAAGGAATCCAAGGTGCAAAGGATGCAGGTAAAGCCTTGAGTGAAGTTCCTTTTGATATTGCTATCTCAAGCGACTTAAAAAGGGCTAGTGATACTTGCGATTATATTATTAATGAAAACTGTAACCGAGATGAGTTGCAACACATTGCAACACCTTTTTTTAGAGAACAATTCTATGGCTTCTTTGAAGGGATGAATTCAGACGAAGCATGGCGGATGATTGGTGGCCCTCACGGTTATCCAAGACGAGATGAATTACTTAAAGAAGTGGATATCAACACTATTAAGGACTACATGAAAGAAGCAGATCCATATCACGAAGCTGAAAATGCAAAAGAATACTGGAATCGCGTTGATAAAGGCTTTGATTTAATCAGCCAATTAGATGGAGCTGAAAATATTCTTCTTGTTACCCATGGCTTTACAATCAGAAGTATTGTTTCTCGCTTTGCTCCTGGAGAATATAATTTAGCCCATGGTCCAAGAAATGCATCAATTACAATTATGAATATGACTGACAAGGATATGAAGATTACTTCCTATAATAAAATGTCAGTATAGTAAAAAGGCTTATCAAATTGATAAGCCTTTTTACTTAATCTTCTTTTTGTAAAACAATATGTTGATATAAAACTACTGTTAATAAGTAGTAAAGTACGTAAAGAACTCCGAAAATAGTGAATGGAATCCAAAGTTTGTCGTAAGTGTTCATCCCTAAAATAGACTTGAATAATTGAAGTCCAAATAAAACGTCAACTACACCTAATGCAGCAGGTAATGCAAATAAAATTCCAATTTCTTTTGCAATAGATGCTTTTAAGAGGCTCTTTCTTGTTCCAACCTTCCAAAGCATTTGGTATCTTGGTTTATCGCTGTTTGCTCCAGATAAAACTTTGAACATTAATGTTGAAGCAAGCATTGCTAAAAATGCTAACCCTAAGAAGAAGCCCATAAATTCAAAACCAGAGGTCATACTTGAAACTAAGCGATATTGTGCTGATTTAGAATTGGAGAGATTTACATTAATTGCGTCTTTATCAACTTTTGGTGAACTCATCATTTGAGTTGCTGATAAGTTTTGGAGTTTCTCAACATTATTAAAGTTACTTCTAAAATTGTTAACTCTTAAAAGTTCAATCTTATTTTCCTTGGCATTTACTTGGTTATATTGGTTTTGGGAAACAACTTTAACTTGTGCACCCGCATATGGTGTTAGAGACATCAATTGATATTCTGCATCATTAACGGGACTTGATTTTTTATTCTTCAAATCATTTACAGTTATACGTCTGGTATCATAATGATTCATACCATTTTTTCTTGAATAACGTTGATACATAATCTTGTTATTCTCAAGTTGATTTTCTGAAATATAAAGTACCCTATTTTTTTCTTTTCCTTTGCCTTCTACTACCATCTTATAGTCAAATGGCGTAGTAGATTTTACAGAGACTTTCTTTAATTGATTATCTACTTTTTTATTATGACCATACAGAACTACATCATAATAGGTACTTTGCATTGACTGTTCAGTCATATTATTAAAGTTCAATCCAACAGTAATTGCTCCTAAAGCAAGAGCAAACAATAATGATACAGTAGATAAAATTCGAGTATAATCGCTCAATCTAAACTTAAGTTGTCCTAAAGTGAAGGAATGTAACTTCTTATATTTGTAAGCTAAGTTCTTACGAAGTAAATCAATAATTTCTGTAAAGAAGGAATCAAAAGTAAAGTAAGAACCAAAAACAATTGTAAAGAAAGCTATTGGAATAGTTTTTATTCCTAATTTTGCTGCATGCATCATTGCCCAATAACCAATAGCAAGTAATGCAATTCCTAAAATTGCTTCAATAAATTTCCATAATTTATTTCTATGTAATTTAACCGGTTTTTGATCTTCATGAAGTAAGTTAATCACGTTTGACTTAACTAATTTATGACGATTCCAAAAAGCTGCTAAGAAGAACAGAATTGCAAAGAAAGCTATTGTCCAAAGTAAGGCTGGTAAGTAGAAACCAACAAATTTATGACTTTGCAATCCTAGCTGGGAAATCAACACACTAGAAACTCCCTGTGTTAATCCAACACCTAAGACTGTACCCAATAAGGTAGCTAGCAAGCCAACAACAAGAGTTTCGGCAAAGATTAATCTTCCAATTTTACTTGTTCTAGCTCCTAGCATCATATACATCCCATAGTCTTTCTGTCTCATACTAAGCAAAAAACTATTGGCATATACAATATAGACAAAAGTGATAATAGAAAGTAATGCAATTCCAAAACTAAAAACAATTTGGGTAATTTTAAAAGCAATGCTTAGTGAACCCTTTAAGAAAGCTGGATTTGTAGCTAGAGTCATGAACATATAAAAAATGGCACTAGCAAAAGTTAAGCCTGAAAAAAGGACTAAATAGTCTTTGAACCGGCTTTTAATCCCGGTTAATGATAATTTCCAAAGCATAATTATTTCCTTTCTATTCTTAACGTCTACCTAATTCAGCAATAATATCTTGATAAAATTCTTCTCTACTTTTACCATCTTTTTTAATTTCTTTTCCGATCTTACCATCTTTAATGAAAAGAATTCGACTAGCATATGAAGCGGAATATGGATCGTGAGTAACCATTAAAATAGAAACTCTATCATTTTCATTTAGACCTTTCATTGTTTCAAGTAATTCAGTAGCACTCTTTGAATCAAGTGCCCCAGTTGGTTCATCTCCATAAAGAATAGCTGGTTCATGAACTAATGCACGCGCTGCTGCAACACGTTGTTTTTGTCCACCAGAGATTTCTGCTGGATATTTATTTAAAATATGATCAATTCCTAGTCGCTTAGCAATTTTATCCACTTTAGGATTAATCTGACTGCTCTTTACATTTTGAAGTGAAAGAGGAAGAGCAATATTTTCACGATTTGTTAGATTTTCTAATAGGTTAAAATCTTGAAAAATAAATCCAATTTCTTGACCGCGGAAGTCTGCCATTTGATTTTTATTTAAGCCAGTAATATCGCGACCATTAATGTATACATTTCCAGTTGTAGGTTGATCTAATGTAGATAAAATATTTAACAAAGTGGTTTTACCAGAACCAGATGCACCCATGATTCCAACAAATTCACCACGTTCCACATCAAAGCTAACGCCCTTTAAAGCTTGGTATTGTTTTTCACCTTTTTTACCATAAGTCTTAGTAATATTTTGAATTTGAACTACTTCACTCATTTTAGCTCCTCTTTTCGTTATAGTGTATTACGTACCTGTTACACTATATAATACAGACACCGTGTAAAAAAGTAAAGCTTGTTTTTTAATTTTTTTATCTTTTCTTCTTGTATAATAGAAAACGTGATTATAAATAAAATATGAAATGAGGTATAGAATGCAGGGAAGCTACTTCTTCAACCCACCTCCTAAATTTAGATAAATGATAATAGTATAGGATTTTTAGGGGGAAAATATTTTTGGATACTTTTGATGAAGCACAAAAACGTAAAAAACTAACTTGGCCCGTGATTGCCTTAATGGACTTTGTTACAGTTATTGGTTTTGATGACATTATCTATAACTTTCAAAATCAAGGATTAGCTGTAGTTAGTGACTGGATATTACTGTTAATTCTATTTGTAGTTCCATACGAATTAATCGTCGGACAACTAGGAGCTACTTTTTCAGATGATGGCGGAGGCTTATCTTCTTGGTTAAGACACACCTCTGGCGATCGAATGGGATATATTACTGCTTGGTGCTACTGGGTAGTTTCACTACCATATTTAGTTGATGTAGCTAATTCAACAGTTGTTTCTTTTGCATGGCTTTTTAAAGGACATGCATTAAGTGACAAAGAAATGAGTAATTGGGCTTTTGCCTTATTTACGGCAATTATTTTTGTCATCTTTATATTCTTCCAACACCGATTTGCTAACTCGCTACAATGGTTATCTATCATCGGTGGTGGTGCCATGTTTATCATGACCATTCTTTTTGTAATTATGACTATCGTATATTTGGGTGAAGGCCGCCGAATTGCTACTCAACCCTTCCACTTCAAGAATTTCTTACCAACTTTTGATATGAAATTCCTAATGTCATTAGGATTATTAATTTTTGCTATGAATGGGGCTGAATTTGTTGCTCCTTATGTTACTGAGATGAAAGATGGACCTAGAAACTTCCCTAAAGCAATGTACATGCTAGCAATCATGACAGGTTTTCTAACCATCTTTGGTTCATTTGCACTAGGCGTCTTCTTTAATGCACATCACTTACCTGACGACTTAAAGATGAATGGTTCTTATTATGCCTTCCAAGCCATGGGAGAAAAATTCGGTATGGGGAAATTTTTCTTATACACTTTCATCATTACCCAAGCTCTTTATATGCTAGCCCAACTAGCTGTTTTAGTTGATGGTGGTGCTAGAATCTTCTTATCAGATACTGCCAAAAAATACTTACCAAAACAATTAACTAAAACTGATAAGAATGGCTTACCAATCAACGGATATTGGTTAACAACAGGAATTTGTTCTGTACTTCTATTTTTGAGTGCTACTCTTCCTTCAGTGAATGATATTTTTAATCAGTTATTAAACTTAAACGGAATTGTTTCTCCGTACGTTACTGGATTACTCTTCTGGGCATTTATTAAAATTAGACTTCACCCAGAAAAATTTCCATCTCAATATGTTTTCATTAAGAATAAAACATTTGCTGTTATTGTCGGCTGGTGGTGTCTAATTATTACTGTTACCGGAGCAACCTTTGGGATCGTGCCAATCGATGCTAAAGCCGGATCATCTACTTGGTGGCATATGTTAATCTTAAATATTGTTGAACCGCTTTTGATGATCGGTTTAGGTGTGCTCTTACCATTAATTGCTAAGTGGCAAAGATCAAAGGAAAATTAATCTATAACATAAAAATGCTATTGACTCTCGGTATATGTACTTGAGCCAATAGCATTTTTTATTTATTGCAATTAATTATCGTTCTTGCCTTCTAGAGAAAAATATCTTAGTACTTAATAAACAAACTAGATACCAAACTAAAATTTTGATTAATAAAATTAACATATCTTGATTAAAAAAACTATTTGCCTCTATCCAATCTATTAAATTACTAATTGGAAGTAGTTCTGCAAAAAATTTTAACCAAGTAGGATATTCACTTACTGGAATAATCATTCCAGCTAAAATAATCAAACTACCCGTTACAATATTAGAAAGCCAGTAAGGATTCTCTTTTTTCATTCCCCATACAGCACAAAAATAAGCTAAGAGAACACTTATAAAGATTTCAAAGGGTAAAGCAAGAAAAAGCCTAGGAATAATATTTACTTTATTAAGCACTATTAAACCTATTACTCCCAAAAGAATTGTTTCCAGAGAAAGGACAACTGCCG
>ERZ1643246.4879-NODE-4879-length-10239-cov-11.217596_pt1 | contig 10239 bp, 7 predicted proteins | sample MGYA00579265_ERZ1643246 | MGnify/ENA primary metagenome ERZ1643246 (study PRJEB29033, sample SAMEA4952261) | chicken gut metagenome | biome: Broiler Chicken; feature: Gastrointestinal Tract; material: Caecum | place: Ireland | collected 2018 | study: Broiler...
TGAACAGCAGCATGTATTGCTGGTGCTGACATTGGAATATTATACAATAATCATATCGGGAGTCGCAAGGGTGCTTTTCATGGGTTTCCCTAACTCTTTAAAATATCGAAAAGAATCCATTCCTCACAAGAGAAAAAGAACAAACGGTTTGAAAATATAGCTTTCTTAACAAACCACCTGTCCTTTTCTAAATCTTTATACTATCTCACACGCAGTATTCGTGCACCAACGTGTCCGATGAAAATGACTGCCGTCATATTTTTTTAGTCCTATACTAAATTTAAGCAATTCTGTCCTTTTAAGCAGTTTTATTACAATTTCATTTTTCCCCTTATGAAGTGTAATCAATCCGGAATTATTGTATGGTGTCCATAGACGAATCTCGTCTTTTTCCATCCAAAGTTCTCCGTCTGCCCAAAGCCGAAATCCATCATTATTTCCTATAACCATCCAAACGGTCTGATCTGTTTCCATGAGTATTGTCTGCTTTAAATAAACACATCCCTGTCCTTGAAATGTAAAAAAATGATCCAGCGGCAGCAGATCTTCAAAACAGCTTAATCTCTGTGTTTCCTCCTTTTTGAATTCCTCATCAAAGTTTTCTTCATCAAGGTATGATGTCGACAGATACACTGCATTATTCACAAGACATTCCGGAGACGGGAGGTTACAGCCGTCTCCATGGGGAGAGGGATACCCATCGGGTTCCTTCTTATCAAGCGGTTCAAAATACGGACCTGCTGCAATCCATTCCTGAGCACCTGCTATACCAAATTTTTTTTCATATTGTCCATATCGTACACCTAAAATATTTTTATTCTTAAGCTGCCTTGCTTCAGGAATAAGTATTGCTTCAAATTCTGCCTTTTTCTCCTCTCTAGGAGATATAGTAAGCTTGATATTTTCCGGAAATACTTTCCATCCCTCTGGTACCCCCGTAATATACAGCTTCTCATCATACACTTTTTCTGAATTGTTTTTTATATTTACAACAAACCGGCAGCCTTTTCCCACTCCAATTGCTGGTTTTCCCAAATATTCTATTGTTATAGTAACGTCAGATTTTACAATGGATTGTTTTTTCAGCCTTTTTGCCAAAGCGCAGGTATCTTCTGCTAATTGTTTTATAGAATTACTACTGCGGATCACGTCTATCCCTACTGTAAATTCATTATTGACCAACTTTTTAAGCGAATCCGGAATCTTGGAAAATCCATAAACAATTCCCCATATCGCACCTGCAGTCGCACAGGTACAATCTGTATCAAACCCGCTGGAAAATGCAATTTCTAAGACATCATCAAGATTATCTCTTCCATAAAGCAGTGACATAACCACAATACCAAAATTAAGTACTGCATTTGTAAAATCGTTATGTAAATATTTTCTTGTCAATCTTTTCCATGATGCTTTCCAATCCTTCGGATATGTTTTTTCCCATTTTAATATGTCCTCCAAACATTCCAACGCCTTTGAGTTCTTAGGAAGATACTTCTTTTGTTCTATTAAGAGCTTCCGAATATCCTTTTTTTCAAATGCCTGTGCTTCCAGTGCAGCATAATACATTTCTATCCAGACTGCATTTTCCCTATGATCCAAACACCCGTCCATCTGTGCATACTTTGCTGCTTGATCCGGGTCTCCGGGGAAGAGCATTCCCCAGATTTCGGAACGGATTGGGCATCCTTCACTCTCTGAAAAAAACTGATTATTAAAACTGCCGCTGTAAGGCGGCATAATGCCTCTTTCATAATTCTTTAAAAAATATCCATATTCATTAAACGGATACCAGCATTTTTTATTCCATGCCTCTGCCAAATCCTCTGCTGTAACTGACAGCCCCTTTTCTTCCATTACTTCAAGCCATAAAAGCTGTAGATCAAGATCATCATTTGGAAGATCCGGTCGGATTATATCCTTATAATCGATGTCTGTAATCATCTTTTTGATGCCCTCAACCGGAGCTCCTGCTGCTCCGCCCAGACACTTTCCGAGCCACCCTCCATAAACTTTATCAAAAAACACCTCATTCTTTAAATGTGTCATATACTTTTTGCTCCTTACTTGGTCATTTTAGAATAGATCCCGCCGAGAATGTTTTTTCTACTTGATTACTGAAAAATATAAAAAGTAAAATTGGAAGGATACTTGTAATGATCATCGCCGCAAACATTCCACCATAATCTGTTCCATATTTCCCCGAAGAGTAATTCATCAATGCAATTGGCAATGTCTTGTATCGATCATCACTGATCAGCACAAGTGCATAGATAAACTCATTCCAGCTGTTAATAAATGTATTAATAACCATTGTAGCAATTGCCGGTTTAATGATAGGTACTATAACTCTGAATAATATCGAAAATATACCGGCACCGTCCATAACCGCAGCTTCCTCCATTTCAAACGGTATGCTTGAAAGAAAGCTGCTGCACATAATTACTGACATCGGAATATTAAATGCAGATATAGTAAGTACCAGAGACAATGGATTATTGATCAAATGTAATTCTCTTAACATCATGAAAATCGGCACAATAACAATCTGAGACGGGAGCAGAATTCCTAATGTTACTATCTTGCTGACTTTATGTGACAATTTCCATTTCATGCGTACCAGCGCATAAGACAGCATAATCGCCGCTACTGTAGTCAGAATCAGTGTAAGTCCGGTAATAAATACACTATTAAAGAAATATTTTAATATATCTCTATTAAATATAGCATCTGTATAATTCTCTATTTTCCAGTATGAAGGAAGACCAAATGATTCTCCTGTCATAATCTCATTTGTATCTTTAAAAGAGTTCAACAACAACCAGAACAGAGGATAAACAGAGGTTATTGCGATCCCCCCGAATACCGTCGTCATTACTATACGGATCCATCTTTGCCTTATCCTCATAATTTAAACCTCCTCACTATATCTGCCTCTCTTAAAGATCCAGCCTATAATCCCCAAAACAATACATGTCTCCACTATAGCTACAACTCCAACAGCAGCAGCTTGTCCATATCTCATATTAGAAAAAGCCTGCTTATACATATACATCATTATTGTAGTCGTCATATCTCCAGGGCCGCCGCCTGTCATGATATATACTTGCGGGAAGGTGTAAAGTCCACCTACTGCTGACACTGTAACACACGTTTTTGCTACATTTTTCAGAAGTGGAAGCGTAATATACCGTACCGTTGCCAGAAAGCTCGCTCCATCAAGCTGGGCCGCTTCAAAGCAGCTCTCTGGTATTGCTTTAATTCCTGAATAAGATAGAAGAAGATCTAATCCAAATGACCACCACATTCCTACGATCGCAATACATATCATAGCTGTATCGGAATTACTCAGCCAATCATTTCTTAAAAATCCTAATCCGGCTTTCTCCAATAATGAATTGAGGAGTCCCCAGTCAGCATGATAAATAGCCAGCCACAATTGTGATACAACTGAAATTGACAAAACAAGCGGAATAATAAAAGCTGTCCTCAATATCTTTTGAGCCTTAGGATTTAATGTACTCAATAAAATTGAAACTGCAATAGCAAGAATCGCATTAAAAATAATAGCCAGTATACAGAGGCCAATCGACCAGATATTGGCTTTTATAAACGAGTTGTCGTGAAAGATCTTAACAAAATTATCAACCCCCGCAAATGTTGCAGGCGTCAGCCCATTTGTCTCCTGCAAAGACATAATCACGATACTAATAAGCGGGTATAGGACAAACGCTGCCATCAGAATAAAAGCCGGAACGGAAAGGATCAAAATATAACGTTTATTTCCAAGTACTCTCTTCATGTTGTCTGTCTCCTTTTAAGCCAAAGGCAGTGCAGTATTATCTGCACTGCCTCCTTTTTCTGTCTTGTGATTTCTTTGTTACTCTTCCTGTACCGCTTTATCCATGTCCGCCAGATAATCATCTATTGTGTAGCTGTCATCATTTGTCATAAACTTGCTCGTTGCATCCTGAATACCTGATGTTGCTGCCGCAGTCGGCATTACATCCTGAATAAGGCCAAAACTATATTCGAAGTTCTGCATATCCGATGCAAGCTGTGCCACCGGCTCTGCAAAATCGCCATTATATGACCATCCCATTGTATCTGCCTTGTACACAGTAAACGGATTTCCATTCGTTTCATACACATACTGGCAGCGAAGTTCCGCAATTGCTTCGCATAATGCTGCAGCTTCATCAGGATGCTCTGTTCCGGCATATACCATCATTCCGCTGTTCTGTTTCACTCCGCCGGCTACATTTTTTCCATATGCATCCACATTCGAATCATTAATCACAGGGAAATAAAAATAGCCAAAATCCTTTCCCATTTTTTCAGCACATGACGCCACAGCCCACGAACCATTTACCATCATTGCTGCTTTGCCTGATTCGAATAATGGCAGCGCCTCATCAATACCGGTCAGTGCCACATTTTCTGAAAATGCGCCTTTATTCATGAGTTCTTTCACCACTCCCGCCGCCTGTGTATACGGCTCATCCGTAAAGGAGGCCTCACCATTTACAATCTTCTCTGTGCACTCGGGATCCACAGAATAAGCAAATCCTTCTACCATCATTGCAGCCGGCCATCCGTCTTTTGCCCCAACAGAAATAGGTACGATATCTGTCTGTGCTAATGTTTCAACTACTGAGTAAAGATCAGACACAGTCTGTGGGATTTCAAGATTATGCTCCGCGAAAACCGCCTTGTTATACAATATTATTTCATAGGAAATATCCTCGAAGGGAACGCCATACATATGTCCGTCATCTGCTTTCGCATTTTCTGTTGACGCGATCACCTTGTCCCAATATCCGCTTTTATCAAGATAATCGTCCAATGCAAGTGCGCTTCCAGATTCAAGAATAGGAGTTGCCCAGCTTCCGCCTCTTTCCCACCATACATCGATTCCATCACCGCCTGCCGAGATCATCGTACGCACTTTTGTCTCATATGTTTCAGCATCGCCGGATACCATTTCCAGTTTTACTTCTACATTTGGAAGAACTTCTGCAATGTGATCCATAACATAATCCATTTCGGCCTCTACATTCTCATCTGTATCATTAAATAATACATTAAGAGTAACCTTTTCCTGCGAAGATCCATCACCAGACGAGTCATCAGTTCCGCCGTTCCCGCAAGCTGCCAATGACAATATCATTGTCCCTGCCAGTAACACTGAAATCCATTTCTTTTTCATGTTCATCCTCCTTTTGCTTTTGTATTTTTTGTTGTATCAATCATAAGATTTTATCCATAATAATCAAATGGAAATTTATGACCTTACATGGAAAAAACAAAAATCATCCTTTATAATACTACTCATTATATCTCCACTGTTATATAATAATCTCACAAAATCCAGCCAGCTCAGAAAAGGAAGTGCACATAATATGAACTTGAATACCATCTGGCAGTCTTTATCATTGAAACGAAAAATATTAACTGTTTTTTTACCTCTGATCCTGATACCTTTCCTTCTTGTTCTCATCGTTTCCGTAACCATAATCATTAAAAACGGCAAGACCGAAGCAGTAAAGAACGCTGAAGACAAACTTATGCTCGTATCAGATCAGACTGACCAAATCTTGTCGAATATCCAGTACAATATCAAAGCCTTCTCTACAAGTTCGGCGCTTCAGGATGCGATTTCCACAGATTATCCCGATTCTACCTACGGAAACTATCTGTTTTCAACATCAATGCATTCTGCAATCTACAATATCATGGATATTCAAAGTTATATATCCGATGGCTATATTCAAACCTATGATGGTAAGATATTTGACATCAATACAGATTCTATCCGTACTCCGGATGATGAAATGAATGCATACTATAATTATGTCGTAAATCAGAAAGGCCGTATCATACTTGATTCTCCTCGTAACGAAGATACAAGCAGTGCTTTTAACATTTCAAAATCTTTGATTGACATTGATACAGGAGAATGCCTTGGCATACTCTCCTTTGACATCAGAGAATCTCTGTTTTATGATTCCTATTACTCGGTCATCGACAAAAAGGAGGAGCAGCTCTATTTAATTGACAAAAACAGGAATATTATTTCTTCAGAAAGCAGAGAACTGCTTGGTACCCCGGTTCCCAATAATCTGTGGAAAACGATACAGGAAATAGACCACATGACCGACGGTTTTTCTCTGTCGCAAAATAACGCTCTTGTCCTCTCCACCAAATCCGAGATTGGAGAATTTCATATTGTATATGTCCTTAATTACTATAGTATATATCAGGAAGCTCTCGGACTCGCATTGATACTTATATGCATTGGCATATTGGCTTTGATTGTGATGATAATACTGACTACGTTTCTTGCGCAGAGTGTTACAAAACCTCTGGCTCTTTTGACGACTTACGCAGACAAAACCGGGCACGGAGATTTTTCTGCCGATATAGAGATTACTTCAAAAGACGAAATTGGTTTTCTGGCAGAACGCTTTAAAAAAATGAACCATAATATAAAAAATCTTACTATTCGCATTTATAACGAACAGACTCAGAAAAAAGAATATGCGCTGAATCTGCTGCAAGCTCAGATTAATCCTCATTTTCTTTATAACTGTCTGGATAATATAAGCAGTCTCATTGCTGATTCTAAAAATGATCCTGCACTGTCCATGCTTTATCATCTGGGCAGATATTACCGCTCTATCTTAAGCAAAGGAAGAAATATTATAACAATTCGGGAAGAGCTCTCACTCGTGCGCGATTATCTAGAAATCCAGTTGATAAAATCGCCAGAGCTTTTCACATATACTATAGATATTAAGGATGATATTCTCGATCTAAAAATCATGAAAATGCTGCTTCAGCCTATTGTAGAAAACGCTGTGATACATGGCTTCACCGGATATAAAAACGGCAGGCATTTGCACATTGAAGGCCAGTTGATAAGTTCCGCAGTATTCATCACCATAACAGATGACGGGAGAGGCATCTCAAGCCAGTCTGTCCGTACCATATTTGACGAAGGAGGCTCCATGATTCCCCGGCACTTTGGTCTTAAAAACATCAGTGAACGCATTCGTCTAAAATATGGCCCTTCTTTCGGTGTAACCGTAAAATCACTTCCGGGAAAGGGCACTAAAGTTATTGTTTCATTTCCCAAAATTTTGTAATTATCAGGAGGAACCAATATGTATAAAATCATGTTTATCGATGATGACCCGCTTATTCTGCGCCGCTTGCACCAAATATTGGACTGGCCTTCTATGGGATTTGAAAATCCGGAAGATGCCTCTGACGGCAATGCGGCTTTAACGCAAATTAATCTTAATCCACCCGATATTATCATATGCGATATCAATATGCCAAATATGGACGGACTTACTCTTGCCGAAAAAATCAAAGAGGACTTTCCCCATATAGAATTTGTCATATTGACAGTAAATGACAGTTTTGGCTGTGCACAACAAGCACTTAATACAGGTGTGGACCACTATCTTCTCAAACCAATAGACCCCGAAGAACTAGCCGCAGTTATCATAAAAATCAAAAAAGGACTGGAATCTTCCCAGCGGGAAAAGATATATCTCAACAGCCTGAAAGATAAAGCTCTTCTAAGCGAGCATATGATCCGAGAAAAATTTCTAAACTGGCTTGTAAGCGGCCGTCAGCCGCTCAGTGAAGAACAGATTAAAGAACGTTTTTCCTTTTATCAGATTCCTGTGAGCGGCCAGGAATTTCAAATTCTTTCTGTGCATATTAATTCTTTTACTGACAAGATGCGGGGAGCCGGCAGCATAGAAGATTTATCGGATAAAGCAAAAAGTACAATTGAAGACTCTTTGTATGATTATCAAGACTGGGTTGTATTCTCTGACTCATTTTATAATTTGATTATCATATTTGGTCTCCAGAATGAGAGCCCCCTCAGCAATCCAAGTATTGATCTCATCGGGCAGATGATCAGGGATAATCTTCTGTTTCAACTGAATTTATCCGTTACTGTCTTTTACAGCCGTAAGTATCAAGGTGCAAGGAATCTTTACCGCTGCTATTATGACACAAAATTTTTATGTCAATATACACCTTCTGTTATTAACAAAGGCGTGCTTTCATTCGACGAATATATCCATTCATCTCTGGATTCATCATTTAATTTTGACACACTGCGGTCTGATACGTTAAAATATCTGAGAAGCGGAAATTCTGAAGAACTAGAGAGATTGCTCTCATCTACTTTGGTACATGCTCTGGAGATTGGCTCTATAGAAAGTTTTAATATGCTGCGTATTGATTTTATCTTAACAGGTATCATGTTCCTTCAAGAAAATCGAATTGCAATGCAGGACGTATTCCAAAAACATTTCTCGCCGCTGGCCGAGGTGCTGGAATACAATAGTGCTGACAACTGCATCGTATTTCTGAACAGATATTTCAATAGAATACTTCATTACATTGACGCGAATAAAATTTCTTCACAAAGTAAAATCACGGAAAAATGTATAGAACTTATTATAGAAAATATATCATATCAGCATATGTCCGTAAAATGGCTGGCTTCTCAACTGTATATTAATGAAAATTATTTGAGCAGACTCTTCAAAACGGAAACGGGGATATCTCTCAATAAATATATTACAAAACAGCGAATGAAATCAGCAAAGCATTATCTAGATCGCGGCTATTCAAACTTACAGCAGGTATCCTCTGCTGTTGGATTTTCTGACCCTTTTTATTTCAGTAAATGCTTTAAGAAAGAATATGGCATAGCGCCATCCAAATATCTTCAGAATACTCAATAAACGTCTATGATAATAAACCTCAAAACAGACTGTTACTGTACTGCTTGACTTTAATAAGCGCAATAACTATAATGCATTTACAAAATCTTCATATAGAAAAGCAATAAAGAAAAGAGGCTGATTATGAAATACGATTTTACCACTATACTGGACAGAAGAGGGAAAGACGCAATTGCTGTGGATGCACCGGATCTGAAGAACTACTTTGGCTCAGATTACTTCTCCAAAGCAAAACTAAGACCGGGATTCGACCGTATTCCTATGTGGGTAGCCGATATGAATTTTCCAACGGTGCCGACAATTCCGGAAACAATCATTAAACGTGCAAAGCACCCTGCTTATGGTTATTTTGTCCCAAGAGATGAATATTATGGGGCAATTATAAAATGGCATGAGAAACGTAATCATATCGTCGGATTAGAGAAAAAACACATTGGTTATGAAAACGGAGTTCTGGGCGGTGTTGTCAGCGCGCTCAATGTTCTCTGTTCCAAAGGCGGCTCTGTACTTCTGCACTCACCCACATATATTGGATTTACCGGAGCGCTTACCAACAACGGTTACAACATGGTGCTCAGTCCTCTTGTACAGGATGAAAGCGGAATGTGGCGCATGGATCTCGAAGATATGGAGAATAAAATTATTGAAAACAAGATTCACGCCGCCGTTTTCTGCTCCCCGCACAATCCGACCGGACGGGTGTGGGAACGTGAAGAACTCGAACGAATGATGGAACTCTTTAAGAAATATGATGTCTATGTTGTCTCTGACGAGATCTGGTCTGACCTGATCCTTACAGGGCATAAGCATATACCGGTCCAAAGTGTTTCCGAAGATGCAAGGCAACGGACGATTGCTCTCTATGCTCCGTCCAAAACATTTAATCTTGCCGGCCTGATCGGAAGCTATCATATTATATATAATACATGGCTCCGGGAGCGGATCGAAAAAGAATCCTCTCTTCCACATTATAATGACATGAATCTGTTGTCCATGTACGCCCTGATCGGCGCGTACAAACCGGAAGGATACGAGTGGACTGACGAACTCTGCCAAGTTCTCACAGAAAATGTTGATTATGCCTGCGAATTTATCCGTGATCACTTTGAAGGCGTCAAGGTGATAAAGCCGCAGGGAACTTATATGCTTCTTTTGGACTGCGAAGAATGGTGCCGGAAAAATAAAAAGACGATCGATGAACTTCAGACTGCCGGTCTGGAAGTCGGCGTTCTATGGCAGGACGGCCGTCCGTTCCACAGTCCGTTCGGTATCCGCATGAATCTTGCCCTGCCTCTTTCCAAAGTAAAAGAAGCGTTTGAACGGCTTGACACATATGTTTTCAACAGTTCAGCCATTTAAGAGCAAAACTACTTGACATCCGTTTTTTTGTGAACTACAATGAACAGGTAGAAAAAACAGAATACATCATTCGGTAGGTGAGGTTACCACAGGGATAAGGATAATC
>ERZ1643246.4882-NODE-4882-length-10235-cov-8.064538_pt1 | contig 10235 bp, 9 predicted proteins | sample MGYA00579265_ERZ1643246 | MGnify/ENA primary metagenome ERZ1643246 (study PRJEB29033, sample SAMEA4952261) | chicken gut metagenome | biome: Broiler Chicken; feature: Gastrointestinal Tract; material: Caecum | place: Ireland | collected 2018 | study: Broiler...
TTTTTTCACCACCACCATTCATTTTTGGGGTTGACTTTTAATAGTTAATCTTTCGAGATTTAATTTGTTTGCCATTTCTTCTTGTCGTGTAGGGAATAGATGTGTGAACCGATAAGTAATATCAATGCTCTCATGCCCTACGCGATCAGTTATTGCCAAAGCCGAAAAAACCATGTCGATTAAGAGACTGATATGGCTATGCCTCAAATCATGTATGCGCATTCTCTTTACACCAGCTGCCTTGGAGCCACGCTCTATCTCTCTATAAAAATAAGATTTCGTCACCGAAAAGATACGATCGGTTGGCCATACTGTATACAAGGTTTTAATATACTCCTGTATTTTGTCACAGAGAAAAGCCGGCATCTGTATGACGCAATTGCTTTTTGGTGTTTTCAGGTAGATCGGCGAATACGATTTGCCGTCCTTGTCTAGATGATTGAGCATCTCATTTTTCCAAGTAATCACGTCTTTCGAACGGATCTCGCATATCTTCGTTGCTCTCGAAATCAAGACTTCACGTTTGGCGGCAAAGCAACGGTTTATTTTCTTTTCCTTGATAACCATCCAATTTTCATAGTAAAAGGACGCATACCAAGTGCCTTAATTTTCGCCTTTGTATGCTGGCATCAAATCCCTCCTCATTCGTTGCTTTGCAGACCATAGATTTTTTCTTCAAAACAGTTTCACCTTGTATTCGCATATATGCTAATCTTTTGCTCGCTATTATGAATTAGCATTAAAGCTAATGCATAATATATTCGCTTTTTTGCTAATCCAATTCTTGCATTTTCATTTGATATACGATATACTATTTTAAAAGGCGGTGTATTCATGACTATAGGAGATAAAATCAAGATAATCAGAACTTTTCGAGGCATGACACAAAAGCAGTTAGCTATGGCAGTCGGCCTCGAAAATAAGGGTGCAGATAATCGGATTGCGCAATATGAAATCAACTATCGAGCTCCCAAAGAAGAACTCCTCGACCTAATATCCAAGGCGCTTCATGTCAATCCGCAAAACTTTTACGATCATGCTCCTGACTCTATGGAGGCATTTTTTCATCATCTGTTATGGTTGGAAGAAGAGTTTCCTGGTGTTCTAAATTTGTTTCAAATGCATCGGCATCCTGATTCCTATAATTTGTACGACAATTTTGTACAGTATCACGACAGTGATAACTGGCCCCCTCGCGAGCCTGTAGGAATCTATTTTGACTCTCTTCCAGTTAATGATTTTCTGAAAGAATGGTTAATGCGTAAACAAGAACTGAAGGCAAAAGAGATTACTCCAGAGGAGTACTTTGAATGGAAACTTAATTGGCCAGATACTTGTGATAATTGCGGGAAGCATGAACCTAGTATTCCATGGCGAAAAGATAAATAGAGACAAGCAAAAAACCGTCCTACTGAATGACAAATTCAGTAGGACGGTTTTGCTTATCCTTTGCAATGATGCCCAATTCAACTGGCAGATAGTTTTAGTATCATCTCAGTATCATTTAGCAAAGCAACAGGTCAAAAAGCCTGCGTCAAGTAAAGTTCGCAAAAAGGGTTCCTGTAACGAGAGAAGTTAAGCTGCCGGATCGAGTAAAACCTGGACAGACCGCTCACTGAGGTAAGTTCTGGAAGAAGCTCAATCCTCGGCATACTCCATAAGATAAGTGATCACTAATCTGGTATAAGAATCGAGATTAGGGAAGATCCCCACCACATTGGTCCGCCGCCTAATTTCTCGGTTCAGGCTCTCCAACACATTGGTAGAAGATATTTTTCTAGGCATCCAGTTGCGGGAAAGGTATAGAAGGCCAGCGAGTCTTCCAGACCATCCTCAAGGCAGCGGATCGCTTTAGGGAAGCGTCGTTCATACTGCTGGCATAGCTCTTCTGCCCGTCTGTAAGCTTGCTCTCTGGTAGGTGCCAGCCAGACGGCTTTCAGCTGCTGAGCAAACGCATTTTTCTCCTTGTGGGGCACATGCGCCAGAATGTTGCGCATGAAGTGTACTTTGCACCTCTGCCAGCTTGCACCGGGAAAACCCTTGCGAATTGCCGCCACAAGGCCGGAATGTGCATCGGAGATTATCAGTCAAGGTGTGCGAAGGCCACGCTCCTGTAAACCGCGAAACAGCAGCAGGTAAGTGTCCTCGGACTCCTCCAGCATAGGTTTCTACCGCCAGAATATCTCTCTGTCCGTGCTCATCTACACCGCAGACAACCAAAACTGCCATGCTCACAATTCTTCCGTCCATGCGTACTTTTTCATACAGCGCATCTACCCACAAAACAGGGTATATATGCTGAGAAAGCGAGCGGTTACGGAAGGCCTCCACCTGTTCGTTCAGCCCTTTTGTCATCTCACTGACCTGACTACGAGACAGATTCTCAATTCCCAGACTTCTGGCCAGTTTCTCCATCTTGCGCGTGGATACGCCCTGCACAAAGGCTTCCTGCACCACCTGGATCAAAGCTGTCTCACTTCGCTTGCGCTCGGTGACAAAGAACAGTATGTAGCCTCCTTGGCGAACCTTGGGTACCATGAGATACATGGTGCCCATCCGTGTATCCAGCCGCCGAGGACGGTAGCCACAGCGATACCCGTTGCGGCTGCCGGCACGTTCACTTTTTTCCGCACCCAGTTGCTGGCTGACTTCGGCCTCCATGAGCTCACTGCATAACCATTCCAGCATACTCAGCATAGGGTCTGGCTGAGCCATACATTGCAGTAGCAATTCTGTCAGATTTGTGGTATGATTCTTTCGAGCCATTAGGGGTTCTCCTTTGTATTGTGATTGTCTCGTTAACTCTCATTTTACAGGAGCCCTAATGGCTTGTCTATTTTCTAATTGCTTTTGTGAACTCGATTATACGCTATCGGTCAAAAAGCCTGTATTTCTGCGGTTTTTGGGTGTCTTGGACGTCATTCCCACTCGCTCCCGTCAGCTATATTCTAAACGGATTTGCTTATGGGATTTAGCTCAGAGTATCTATATTGTTTTCATTATCCAGATAGTTTAGGCTATCTGATTTTTTGTTGCCATGGTGTTGCCACGAAAAATGCAAGGGTAATATTTACTATATCATAAGTGCCTATTTCTTAATATATGAATTTCGTATCTCTTTGAATGTTGAAGACCGCATTAAATATAAGTTCCCACTGCTTCGTGTCATGGCTACATACAACTTGTTTATGGTAGTTTGGGAAATTCCTCTTGTGGAAAACTTGTCATCAGCGAGTTTTTCAAAGTTATCCGTCAAAATTACACAAGCTGCATCCATGGTATCTCCTTTAGAATATGACCAGTTTATTGCATGAAATGAATATCTTGCAGCATCTTTATAGAGCAATTTTATAATTTGTTGATCTTCAAGAATTGCTGTAGCATTTTCGTCTACCCAGATAACAGACCCTATGTTGTTTCCATGAGAAGAAATGTTAATGCCGAGTTTTTCACTTACATATTGACATATCTCTGCGGAGCAACGCCTAGATTTATCCAAGGCAGTCAAATCCACTTCAAAACCTGCATTTTCTAATTCAGCAACAAATGAATCATAACTCACATCGTTGGACCTATTCTTAAAAGGTTTTCCTGAGTTGTTTGTTGCTGAAACAGAATGCTGATAATAGTCACCAACAAGAACAACATCATTGAGATGTTTCGAAAGAGCCATAATTAATTCATAATCATATTCTCGAAAATCTTGGAATTCATCAATTAGCACACAGTCATAAAACAAATTCAATCGTTCGGCTACCCTTTTTACAAGGCTTTCACGATTTTTTCTCACCTGCAATACCAACTCAGAAATAGTTGCACAGTAGTATTGCCCGTTCATTGTGACATAGTGCGCAAGATTATCTTTCGTCTTATATTTGGGATTAGAGAAGGTCCTTCCTTCGGAATTTCTGATTGTTTTAGGCGGAGGATCTATCGTGCAGATTCCACGACTAACAAATTCAGGACGATCAAAATGTTCTGCTATGCTAGGTTCATATGGCAATACCATCTGATGATACACAAATGAGTCAAAAGTTGATACTGTTGTTTGCTCCGGTATATGACCATGCGCATCGCATAGTTCCTTCTGAATGTTGTAGATATTCTCATGCGTAAAGGCTAATATTAAGTTTCGTTTGTTCGGGTCTATCGTATGGCAGATATGATAGGTCTTCCCAGCACCCGCTACCGCCAAGATTACTCTCTTAGCCATGCTATCGCATCCTTTATGTATTGCGGTACCGCAAAGGTGGTTCCTGACATCAGCATCTGATAGGCAACATCCACCTTATTATTTAACATTTTACCTAAAACGGCGCCATAATCCCTGCCATGGAATTTATATTCTGCTCCTGCCTGAACAGTAATCATCCTATCGAGAATATCCTGATTATCTTTGTAAACGCAAGCCTCCCATGTCCATTCATCTACTGTTGCACCCATGAAGATGTGTTGCATATTATGGGTATTGTTAAAATCTGATGCCTCTGCAATTCGATCTACTTTCTCATCATTATCTGTGACGACAGCAATCTTCTTGCCGGTAGCTTCCGCTATTTCAAGATATCGCTTATAAGAAATGCCATTGCACGAAATTACAGAAACTCCATCTTCTTCGATTGTGCGTCCAGCAATCTGCTTGTAGAACATAGGTAATAGTAGGAATTCTGTTGCACCTTCAACCAGGAACACCTTCTTAGAAAGAAGTAACTGTAAAAAGGCGTTGTCATCAGCTCGAACAAAAAACTCTGCAACATCTGATTTCACATTTGATAGACTCATAATACCATCCTCTGTAATCCACAAAACATTCTTTAGATTCAAGCGGCTGGCAATCATATTACTGTGAGTGGCCACAATAATTTGAGAGTTTTCTTGCTGGCTGGAAATTTCATAGAGCATTTTGTTTAGTGTCGAAAAGCTAAGATGATTCTCTGGCTCTTCCATCAAGATAACATCCAATCCATTTACTCTATCCAACGCAATCTGCGTTTTAATCAGACTTTCCATGCCGCTGCCACGATTTTCAAGCGCAACAGAGTTCTCATATACGGAAAGAATAGTTTCCAGAACGACCTTCTTGCTATCAACGCCAAATTTTCTGCCGTCACTGATAGGTGGTAATTCAGCTGCTTCAAGTGCATCCTCCAGCTTAGAACGAAACTCATTTTTCGCCCTTGCTCTAGTTGCTTCATCATATCTACTTGTAAACAGAGCACGGTTATAGTAATTGAACGAAAGAGCAGCTGCACTATTGGTTGTATCAATGGACAAAAAGTTCAATGGCCGTTTAATCATTTGGTATGGACGATTAGCGAAGGTTGCCCAATTCAGCGCATAGTATTCATAAGGGATTTTTCCATCTAAAATGGACTGTTCCATACCGGTTCCAAGTTCTTCATCGTACTTGCACTCAAAGCGAATACCGAATTTCAGATCCTGCTGTTTTCGCTCCCCATACACTTCGCCATAGAAATATGTAGCGTTTCTCTGAATGGGGTCTAGTACCAACTCAACCTCAATATAAATTCTGGGCAAGGTTTTGACACTCGGGGCAGCTTTGAATGCATCAACCATCTCCGTATTAAACAAGTCTTTCAATACAGATTTGTCGGCGTTTCGGTATTGCTGATTCATAACAGTCCTGAGCGCATCCAAAATTGTGCTTTTCCCAGCCTCATTTTCACCAACAAGAATGTTCATATGTTCATTAAATTGCACATCTAAAGTTTGAAATTTCTTAAAGCCCTCAATATGTAGAGATTTAATATAGTTCATTCAATCACCACCTCAATAAACATATCAAGATATGTTTTCTTGTATGGTACAAACAGAGATCGTTTCTCTCATTCAATTATAAAACATTCGTCTTTGAATGCAGCTGGATAAGAAAGCGGCACCATATAATTCTTAAATACCACAACATATGCAAATACCGTTCCTTCCCCAAAGCGATCATGCAATAGTGTTTTACCATCCGAGCAAAAGCTCACCTCATCAGGTAAAGAGTGCAGATATGGCAATTCAACCGTTTTTGCGGGACACTCAGGGAAATTCGCTTCAAGCGCGACAACTTGTCCTTCCCCAAAAGCCACATGCCGTACAATAGCCCCTGCTGGAACAATGGGCATTTTCATGTCATTGTGAGCAATAACTCCATTGATGATTTCAAACGATTTTTCTGCAACAGTGGAGTCAATATACTGCTTCCAAGCAGGAGCTTCCAGAATATCTCTGCGAGATTCGCACTTAACGATCAAATCTCTGAGCTTTTCAGGAGCCGCCTTGTTGGCCTCAAACATTGCAACGAAGTATTTCTGGAACTGTGCCAGGGTCAGAGGAACAATATCAAGCCGCTGCTTTTTGTCATCCTTTGTGTACCAAATACCGTGCCTAAAAGTTTCTGCTGTATTCGTGTCGATGCGGACAGCAATAAACATACCATACACAGGCTTATCATACTTCAAAACGGCATCGGAAACATGACGCCTTACCGGCTCGCCTTCCATTGCTTCCTGCCGAGAAGATGTAGACATTGTGACTTCAGTCAAAATGGTAAAGTCTTCAAATTCACAATATAGATCACCCTTGCCGCCGCCAGCAGCCGAAACAGGCAAAAAGTCAGAATCCAATTTGAATCCGCGAACTTCATACGGCTCGTTGACCATGTGATCAATTGCTAATGCAGCGCGCCAAAGAATCCACTCCAAATAGGCAGGCATTTCATCTTTGGGCACTTCGATCGCATTGTCCTCATCATAGACAAGCTTACCGCCGCCTTTTATGATAAGCGACATATAATCTCGGATTTCTTGCCATTGGTTGCACTGATCTTTGGCATATTGGATTTCATCAGTCTGTGCAAGAGTATTTTCGAGTCTCCGTCTTGCAATATTGATTTCTGCTGCTGTGTCCAGCGGAAGATCGGTTATGTCAAACAGAATATGACGATCTTTCATCTGCTTCATCAGATCATCCAGCAATGCTTTCGCCACATCGACATTGTCGGTAGGCAGTGGAGCTCCACTGCAAAGCAATCTATATTGCTCTATAATCGGCCCTTTGCTTGCTGTTACCTTTGCAAGCTTTTCGGCCAGAATGTGCTTTGTTGGAACAATTATAAGCCCCCTGCCCTTGCGCTGCAACACACCAGAGATACGGAGGTATCTCATATTCATATCACTATAATCCAAAAAATTGTCGGATTTTTTGTCATAGTTTTCGCCTCGTTTGGCGATTTCTTTTTTATCGAACGCACGCTTCGCCGGGGCGGCTGCTCTCCGCTGCCGCAAATCAAGGATGTTGTCAACAACGCTTTCCAGATCATAACTCGGGTTGGTGGTGTGACCCCACAAGGCAAACTCAATTCTGCTTAATTCAGAGGAACCTGTGCGCTTCTCAAGCTCCAGCATAATTGCCAAAAGCCATCTCAGTGGAGAAAAGTAGTGTTCGCCGTCCGGCAGGGGAAACTGTTCCACGCTCATAGCGCGAAGGAAGCATTCTTGAACAGCAGCATAAGTGTCAGCGTTTAGAAAGGCTCTCCCGAAGGGAGTAATATCGTCCAGCTTTCCGAGATCTTCTTGCTGCCCATCTTTCTTTTTGACTTGCGGGTAAATAAAACCGTTCTTAGCGAACATCAGCCGCCATTTACGGGCATGGCTTCCTGATACATCCTTGCCATCTTCGTTCTGAATAATCCCTTTTTCGTCCAAAAGACGCATAAAGCCAAGCTCGTTTTCTCTGCCGTGAAGTTTGCCCACGAAGGAGGAACTCGCAAATACAGAAAAGCCTTCTTGTATGCGGTTTGGATTGCGCAGGCCGGTGTTGCCAACCAGCCAAATATCAATATGTTCGCTCACGAGGCCACCTCCATCTTAGAAACCGACAAACAAGTATTCTTGTACGGAATTCCTATGCGTTTTTGCGTCGCCTTGGTTGCCGAAGGAATATCTATAATCTACCGGTATCACTTCCACATGTTCCTTATACTTTGCCATCAGCGCCACCATTTCATCTTGTGTAGGCAAACTATTGGAGGAATACGAAACAATCAGCACACTGTTTGCAAATTTTTTGAATAGTCGATCAAACGCATCTGCCGCACCTTTTCTTGTAGAAAAAGGAGTCGGATAAGATTTGAACTTTTTCGTTTGCGTGTGCTGCTGAATCTCTACGCCTTGCCAATCACGAGCAAGTCCCTCTACAAAGTGGTATCTGCGAACATACTCATTGTCAGACAGCGGAGAGTAGTATGGCGGATCGATATACACCAAATCAGCCTGCTCGACACGCAAATCCATTGCATCCCCATTTCTGGATTTATTGGGCCTTCCGTTATCAAACACAGCATTGTTTACCGCGTCAACCGCTTCCAGGAACTGCTGTTCAAGACTTTTTTGCAAGTCTTTTCGTCCATCATTGTAGCGCTGCCCGGTATAGGTAAAAATGCCGCGTGGGCGTTTTTTTATACAAGCCCGAATCAGTGCCGTCATAGCAATTGCATGTTTGTATGGGTCGCGGATGTCAGCTATATTTGTGCGTAAGGTATCAATCAGGTCGTTCTCTTCGTCGGTATAGTACAAATCTTTGAAAGTATTTGCCACGAAATGGTCTGATTCCTTGTTTTCTTTCAGTAACTGTTTTGCCTCTTCTATCGGTAATGTTACAGTGTTGTTCTCTACCATTGCCTTGGTAAAAGTCGCAGACATCGCCATATAGTCGTTGCTGATTACGGTTTTCCCCTGTGCCTTAAACATATATCCGACAATGCCAGAGCCAGAAAACAGATCAACAATGGTTTCAGCCTGAAATTGAGATGCCACCGACCAAATTTCAGAAAGCAATTTGCTCTTTGAACCCATAAATCTGGTGGGGGGATATGCTGATACCTGCTTAGGCAAAGGCTTTGGAGCGAGTTTGATTAGCGTATGCTGTTTGGGAGGGATAGTGACAATAACATCTTCCCCTTTACGCGTGCTCCCATTACAAGAAATATGCCTCTTCGTCTGGATAACATCAATCTTGAATGGCGCATACAATTCATGCACAAGAGGATGATTTGAATTGGTCAACAAGACATAGCATCCTTTCTCATGCAGACTCGTCACCACCTTTGCCAGTTCAATATGATCTTCTTCATAAAATTGTTCTTTTGTATACCTCTTAAAATCTGAATACTCAGATATGGGGAGATATGGAGGGTCCAAAAACACAAAGTCGCCCGGCTGTGCGTAGTGTTCTAACACCAGAAGATAGTCACCACAGATGATGTCAGCTCTTTTTAAGGCTTGTGATGCGGCATAAAGCGCTTCAACATCACAGATTTTGGGATTTTTGTACTTCCCATAAGGAACATTAAACTGCCCCTTCTTATTAACGCGATAAAGGCCGTTGTAGCAGGTTTTATTCAGATAAATTGTTCTGGCAGCAGCTTCGGCCTTGGGAAGCGTTTCCCAATCCAAACTGCGTACAGAATAAAAGATCTCGCTTGTGTTTTCGTAATTTTTAAGATAAGAAATCACATCGTCAACATGTTCAGCCACCTGCCGATACATATTGATGAGTTCCGGATTACTATCCGCAACAATAGCTTTTTCCGGTTGCAGCGCAAAAAAGAGCGCACCTCCACCAAAAAACGGCTCAATATATCGCCCATAGGAAGGCGGAACCTTGGGCAGCAATTCACTTAGCATCTGCGTCTTCCCACCGGCCCATTTCAAAATCGGTTTTGCAACAACAGTGGAAAGTTCTTTTGCTGTGCTGCTTTGCATAGTCGCCGCCTCCTTTCATTTCTTAGTCTCTGGAACAAGCTCCATAATATCGCCTATATCACACTGCAAAGCGGTGCATATCTTAACAAGGACATCAGTTGTCACATTCTCATTTTTTCCGAGTTTTGCCATTGAAGCATGACTGATACCTGCTGCTGCACAAAGGTCTTTTTTCTTCATATCTCGATCAATCAATATCTTCCATAGCTTTTTATAACTTACGGCCATACAGTTCACTCCACAATGGATTATATCGCAAAACAAAGAATTAAAATCAGCGTTCGCTGAATTTGAATCCAGTATAGCATATTTCAAAGATAATCGCAAGCAGAGTGAAGACATTTTCTGCATTTCAAGCAAAACGCTGCCCGCAGGAAACAATTCTCCCCACGGGCGGCGTACCATTACTTCTTGCCTTGCTGCAAGTTCTGGATATTCTTTTTCGCTAATTCACTGGCCGCCTTT
>ERZ1643246.4884-NODE-4884-length-10232-cov-70.126756_pt1 | contig 10232 bp, 9 predicted proteins | sample MGYA00579265_ERZ1643246 | MGnify/ENA primary metagenome ERZ1643246 (study PRJEB29033, sample SAMEA4952261) | chicken gut metagenome | biome: Broiler Chicken; feature: Gastrointestinal Tract; material: Caecum | place: Ireland | collected 2018 | study: Broiler...
ATTTCAGCGGAAAAGAAACGGTAAATGTCGCGCCCCCGCCGGGAGTATCGCTTACCTGGATCGCGCCGTTCAGCATTCCGGTTAATTCCTGGGCTATGCTTAAGCCCAGGCCGAAATTTGCTTTATTTGAATGAGCCTTATCCCCGCTGAAAAAGCGGTCGAAGATGTATTTTTTATCTTCCTCGGCAATTCCCTGTCCGTGGTCGATGACAGAGAACGCTATGTGGTGTTTGGTATGAACAGCCTGTATTTCCAGCAAAGAGCTGTCCTTTGCGTGCCGGACAGCGTTATCCATAAAGATACATAAAATCTGAAACAGCCTGTCCTGATCGGTATTCAGCACGGGGTACGTATCTTCCGAAAAGTTCACTTTCAGCTGTATTCCGTTTTTGATACACGTCTGTTCATACGTTTCATACAGTGTGATCAGCAGTGTATCAATATCCACCGGGCTTTGGTGCAGGGTCCATGTTTTGGCGTCAGAGGAAGCAAGCAGCAGCATGTCTTTTACAAGATGTGATAATCTCATACATTCCGCCCCGATCACGCTGACCGCCTGTTTGGCCTGTTCATCAAAGGATTTGTTCTCGGTGAGAAGGTCTGTGTTTGCCACCATGACCGCCAGGGGTGTTTTCAATTCATGGGAAGCCGCGGCCACAAAATCTTTTTGACTTTTTAAGACACGTTCCGTTGGCGCAAAAGCCTTTTTCAGCAGGAGGCGCGTTAAAGAAAGGACACCTGCAAGAGCCAGTATCCATATGAGCAGATAGCGCGGGAGCAGCCGGCTTAAAACAGCGCGGAAATCTCTGATATGATAAATAAATACAGCCCTGTACCCGCCGTTTGCCCTGGTGGCGATCGCGGCAGGAATGGCATAATATGCATCATGGTCTTTTCCGGTCAGTGTATACAGGCCGCCCTGCGAAGTAAAGGAAGAAGGATTTCCTTCCGGGGTCATTTGCCGGCCGCCTGTCTGTTTTGAAACCTCCTGAAGCAGCAGATCTGTTTCCGTGGGAAAAGAAAGACTGCTCTGATATATTTCCTGTCCTTTGTTATTCTCCAGCCTGACAAATAAATCATATTTGTCCTCGTAAGACTGAATGGTACTTTTCATATCGGACCGGGTGTTTTCCAGCTGATAAATCAGCAGGGTTGTCATTCTCTGAAACATGGTGCTTTCATTCTCTCTGTCTGAATGAACGGAAGTTGTCACCGCAAAAGCAATGACCAGACTGATGATCAGCATGATCGATACGGAAAAAAGGATATAAAGTTTTCGGTACAGATTATTCAGCATGGTTTTTCTCCAATTTGTACCCGGCTCCATAGACGGTTGTTATTTTGCAGGTACTTTGTAACTGTTTCAGCCTTTTCCTGATGAATGAAATATAATTGTCTACATTTCCGGCTTCGATCCCGGCGGAAGTTCCCCATATTTTCGCCACCAGCTGTTCCCGGTGAAACAGGATTTCCGGATTTTGCATGAATACCGAAAACAGCTCCGCCTCCTTGGAGGTTAGCTGTACCGACTTTACGGGGGATGCTAAAAGCCGGTTTTCTTTATCAAAAGTCAGGTCCGCGTAAGTGATTTTTTCAGACAACTGCAGGCGGGCCGGCCGCCGGGTCAGAGCTCTGACTCTGGCTGACAGCTCTTTCATATGAAAGGGCTTGACCAGGTAATCGTCAGCGCCGCCGTCCAGGCCCTCGACTCTGTCATCCAGAGCGCTCATACCGGTGATGATGATAACGGGAATCGAAATTCCTTTTTTTCTCATAGCTTTGATGATCGTCAATCCGTCGATAATGGGAAGCATGCGGTCAACAATGGCAAGATCATAGGCGTAATCGGTATTCAGAGCGTAAAGCATGGCTGTTTCACCGTCATTACAGCAATCGACAAGGTAATTTTCCTGTTCCAACGCTCTCTGTATGGAAGAGCAGAGAGCAGCGTCATCTTCTAAAAGAAGTATTTTCATTTCTATCCGGTCCTTTATTCTGCGTTTTCCACCTATTATACCAGAAAAAGTCTGTAAAAATCCTCTAAAAAAGCCTTGAGATTTTCTTAATGATTTACAGGATTTTTAGGGAGGTTCTGTCCTAGAATAGGGCAAAACAAAACGAAAGGCGGAATACAAAAAATGAAACGAAAACCATTTGGGAAAATTTTTCTAGCGGGATTATGCGTGTTTGCTCTGTCCGGGTGCGGAAAGCAGGCGTCGGATGTCCCGCGGGAACATGCGCGGACCGCAAATGAAAACAGCAGCTCCGGCACACCCGGTTATACCGGCGAAATGCTCGACGCGGCAGACTTAAACGGAAGCGTGATTGCTTTTACGGACAGCGGCTGTTCGGTCAGTCCTGCGAAACTGATTGAAAATGGAGCAGGTTCGCAAATATCCGCGGACGGATATGAAAAGGAAGAGAATGCGGTCACTGTAAACTATAACTCTGACTGCAGGTTCCTTATCGCCGTCCTAAACAGTGAAACAAATTCTATTACAAGTATGACGGACGGCTCTGTTTCTGATATAAAGAAGCAGTCCCAGATTTTTGTGTATGGGGATTACGCTGACACAGATACCTTCCATGCCGACAAAGTCATTCTCGCGCGCTATGAATAGAGGTGGCCGCTATGAGATTTTATCAGCTTGCCTTAAGGTATCTGTGGAGAAAAAAGGCAAAAACCTTCCTTTTATTTTTGGTACTGGTTTTGGTAAATACCATGATTTTGAGCATCAGCATGATACGCAGAGCTGCCAGTGAGTCCATGGACTCCATGCAGGCAAAGACCAATTCAAAAGTGGCTGCAGAGATAACGGACACGGGAACCAAGATTACAGAGGCAGAGGTCAGGCAGATAGAAACCATGCAAAATGTAGCCTCTGTCAATCGTGTGGGACAGTATGACGTATTTCCGTCAAATTTTATGCCGGTTACGGGAAGCACTTCGTCAGGGGAGGAAAATTCCAAGGCCGTATTGTTGTCCTATGATGATTTAGAAAAAGACAGCCCGTTCGCTGATTTACAGTATAAGCTGACAGCCGGAGAATACATCAGACAGGATAAAAAGGGCGCGGTGATCCATGTCAGCCTGGCGGATCTAAACGGATTGAAAATAGGAGATACTCTAGAACTTGACACAGGAAGCGGCCGTACCGTGTCTGTACCCATTATAGGATTTTTCAGATCGTCCGGAAATACAGAAGAAAAACAGCCTGCGCAGACAACGGCTGTCAACCGCATGGAAAATCAGATTTTTATCGATCAGAGGACCTGCTCTGAGCTGTTCGGGGATACAGATTTTTATAAACTGGTTGTCTATACAGATCATCCGGACAAGATACGTGCTTTAGCCTCTGATATTCAGAAAGTATTAGGAAATCAGGCGGAGGTGAGTACGTCAGATACCCTTTACAGGCAAATGTCCGCTCCTTTAGAGCAGGTCAGCCGGGTATCCGCGCTCATGCTTGCTTTTACCTTAGCGGCAGGAACCATCGTGGCCGCGTTGCTTCTCTGCATGTGGATGAGAACGAGACAAAAGGAAATGGCCGTCTTGATGAGTCTGGGCAAAACAAAAGGGGAGCTTGTACTGCAGGTTTTCTGTGAGGCCGGGATTGTTTTCTTCCTGTCGGTATTTGTTTCTGCCCTGATAGGCGGCAGTATTCCGGCCGTTTTGCAGAATTTGATTTACCGTTCCGGAATATCAAATGCCGATCTGACAGTATTGCTGGGGATCAAAGACATAGGCGCTTTGGCCGGTCTGGGAGGCATAGTTGTTTTGGCGGCACTGTGCGTTTCTATTTTTCCGGCCCTGAAGGCAGATCCAAAAGATATTTTGGCAGACATGGAGGGATGATCAGATGAATTTTTTAGGATTGGCAAAACGCTCTGTACTGAGAAAACCTGTAAAAAGTATCCTGCTTTTGGCGGCGGTATTTGTGATCAGCACGCTGCTTTTGGCGGGCATGTCCGGCGGGGACGCCAGCATCGAAGTGCAGGATAAGACCAGGCAGGCCATCGGCGCCGGATTTCTGCTGGAAAAGAATGACGGATACCGGACAAAACGCATCCAGGAATTATCAAAAAAGATCGGCGATCAGGACGGGGAGCTGGACGGGTACTATCAGAAAAAGATTGCTGTCAATGGCAGTGTGTGCTGGAATACAGGAACGACAAATGTTTTTGAAACCTTAAATTTAGAAGATATTGAAAAAATCTCAGAGACAAAAGGAATCAGTGATTATAATATCACAACGGCTGTTACTGCCGTAAATCCGGTGGATTTTAACAGGATCGAGGATAAAGATACCGACCAGAGTTCCGATATAGGCGGTGTGAGTTTAATTGGAAACCGGGATATGCAAATGGATACAAATGTCCTGTCCGGCAATCTCACTGTAAAGGAAGGACGGATGGTACGGCCGGACGATACAGATGTATGCGTGATTTCTGAAGAACTTGCCCGGGAAAACCATTTATCTGTGGGAGATACCCTTTCTTTTAATGACTATCACGACAAAGAAAATTCAGCCGTTGCAAAAGCAGAGATTATCGGTATCTATCAGGTCGGACAAAAAATGTCTCCGTATATGCAGGGCGACACGTACCGTTCAGAGAATGTGATTTTTACGGATTTATATTTCCCGCAAAAAGCGGAAGGAGAGTCCAGCCCCCTGTTTCAGCGCGCTTATTTCAAGGTGGGAGATGTGAAGGATTACGAGAAGGTAAAAGAAGCGATCAAGAACGTGGATATACAGTGGGAACAATATGATCTGATCGATCATAACGGAAATTCAGAAACCATGTCCTCAAATTTTAACGACTTAGGGAAGATCAGCAATGGGATGATTTTCGTGATTTCTGCTGCCGGTCTCTTGCTGCTGATCCTTATTTTCCTGTTCTGGCTGAAAAACCGGGTACATGAAATCGGCGTGCTCCTTTCACTGGGGATTTCAAAGTTTTCAATTTTGGGTCAGATTTGGAGCGAAGCTGTGATGATCGCGATTTTATCCATCGGATTGTCCTTTGCGGCCGCTCCTGCCGTATCACAGATGACAACAGAATATTTAGCCGGCCGGCAGGTACAGCAGGCCCGGGAAAAGGATGAAAATGAAAGTACAATGGTGGCTGCCGATTATGCCGCGCCGGAGCAAAACGTGCAGAAAGTAAATGTAAGGATCACGACGGCCATGTATCTGACTGACGGGGCAGGGGTATTATTTTTGATTACTGCTTCTGTCATGGTATCCGGAATTGGAATATTGAAAAAAAATCCAAAAGATATTTTATCAGAAATGAGCTGATGCTGGGAGGATAGGACAATGCTTGAAATGAAAAATATAGATTACGCATATAAATCTAAAAAGGATAAAACGATCCTGAATGATATTTCCTTTGCCTTTAAAGACGGTATTTTCTATTCTATTATCGGTTCCAGCGGAGCGGGAAAAACAACGCTGTTATCTCTGCTGGCAGGCTTAGATACTCCCGTAAAAGGCGCGGTTCTCTGCAATGGAGAGGATATTCAGAAAAAAGGTCTGAATTATCATAGAAAGCACCAGATTTCCCTGGTCTTTCAGAATTACAATCTGATCGAGTATCTGACGGCGGAGGAGAATGTCATGCTGGGAGGCGGCAGGAATCCGGAAACACTTTTAAAAGAAGTGGGGATTGAGCAGGAGGACTGGAAAAGAAACGTTCTCCGATTATCCGGCGGGCAGCAGCAGAGAGTTGCCATAGCCAGGGCCCTGGCCAGCGACGCGGGGATCCTGCTGGCCGATGAACCCACAGGCAATCTGGACGAAACCACGGCAGAGGAGATCACGGAGCTTTTGAAAAAGACAGCACATGAACGCGGAAAATGCGTCATCGCCGTTACCCACAGCAGAAGCCTGGCAAAAGAGGCCGACGAGGTTCTGGAAATCAAAGACGGAAAGCTTTACCCTGCCGCGCCGCGGGAAAAGGAGAAAATATTGACTGACAGTCATTGACTTTTAGTCAAAAACTGTGATATGATGACTGCAACAGCAGGGGCGAAAGTCCGGGAGGTGAAACAGATTTATGACAAATCGGCAGAGGATGGCCCAGGAAACCAGAAAGAAACTGCTGGAGGCCGGAAAAAAGATCCTGACGGAAAAGGGAATGAGCGATACCTGCGTGGAGGAGATCACCGAAGCGGCAGGGGTGTCCAAGGGAACCTTCTATACCTATTTCCGGCGGAAAGAGGAGCTGGTGTTTGAACTTTCCAGGAACCGGTTTGACGAGCTGCTCCAGAAGGCCAGAGAGACTCCGGGAAGTTTTCCTGACAGGCTGAAAGAGTACCTGACAGGCTTTTCCGGCCTGATCGAGGAGGGAGGCGCCAGGCTGGCTCAGGACTGGGTGAAGAGTGTTGTATCCCCGGCCGGGAAGGGACAGTATACCGACAGGGGAAAGCTGGCGGCGGATATTGCCGCTCTGGAAGATCTGTTCTCCTTCGGCGTCCGGGCAGGCCTGCTGGACAAAAGGGTTCCGGCAAAGGAACTGGCGCGGACGCTGGCGGATCTGCTCTACGGAGAGATGCTATGCTGGAGCATGAGCGATGGCACCTACAGCCTGAAAGAGCGGACGCAGGAATTCTGCGCCGCGTATCTAAAGGGAATGCTGCGGGCATACATTTTGGAACAAGGAGGAAATCGTGATGAGTAATCTGGGAGAAAATATTAAAAAACTGGGATTCGGACTGATGCGTCTGCCCCAGAAGGACGGCGTGATCGATGTGGAGCAGACAAAGGAGATGGTGGATCTCTTTATGGAAGCCGGCTTTACCTATTTTGATACAGCCTGGGCGTATGCGGGCTCTGAGGACGCCATCCGCCAGGCTCTGGTGGAGCGATATCCGAGAGAGCGCTTCCAGCTGGCCACCAAAAATGCCGCCTGGATCAACTGCAAGACAAAGGAAGAGGCATACGCCCAGTTCGACACTTCCCTGAAACAGACCGGAGCCGGATATTTTGATTTTTATCTGCTCCACAATCTGGGGGAGGCTAGAACGAAATATTTTGATGAGTTTGACATGTGGAACTGGGTGCAGGAGAAAAAGAAGGCGGGTCTGATCCGCCATGTGGGATTTTCTTTCCACTCCACGCCGGAGGAGCTGGAGGCGATCCTGACAGCCCATCCGGAAATGGAATTTGTGCAGCTGCAGATCAATTACGCGGATTGGGAGAATCCGGCCGTGCAGTCCAGAGGCTGCTATGAAGTGGCAAGAAAACACGGAAAACCGGTGATCATCATGGAGCCGGTCAAAGGAGGCATGCTGGCGAACCCGCCGGAATCCGTGCGGAAGATCCTGGAGAGCGAGGAACCGGAATCCTCCGCGGCTTCCTGGGCGATCCGCTTCGCCGCGGGTCTTGAGGGAGTGATCACGGTGCTTTCCGGAATGAGCAGTGTGGAGCAGATGAAGGATAATCTTTCCTTTATGAAGGACTTTGCGGGACTTACCGAAAGAGAGCAGCAGACGCTGAAAGCGGCCCAGGAGGAGCTGAGCAAAATTCCGCTGATCCCCTGCACCACCTGCAACTACTGCGCGAAAGTCTGCCCCCAGCAGATCGGTATTTCCGGTTCCTTCACCGCCATGAATTATCTGACCCTTTACAGGGATAAAGCCATGGCGCTGGGACAGGAAAACTGGCTGGTGGAAGGCCACGGCTTGAAACGGGCGGATGCCTGCGTGAAATGCGGCAAGTGCGAGGAGGTCTGCCCCCAGCATATTTCCATCCGGAAGAATCTGGAGAAGGTGGCCAGTGAACTGCTGAAATAAAGAAGAGATACACTGCAAAGGCGGATCTGCGGATCCGCCTTTTGCAATGGAGCCGGCAGCTTCCGCTGCGGATCCTTGACAGGAAGAAAAAGATATTGTACAGTGATGAGACGCGAAACTATGAATCAGAAACAGAGGAGAGAAAACGTGATCTTATATTTTACCGGAACCGGGAACAGCCGGTTCGCCGCCGGGATCCTGGCGGAAGAGCTGAAAGAAGCAGCGGTGCCGCTGAACGATATTTTTAAGGAAAACCGGGCCTGGCGGTTCCATTCAGATACGCCGTTTGTTTTTGTGGTGCCCATTTATGCCTGGCGGATCCCTCTTAAAATCGAGAAACTGCTGAAAAAGGCGGAATTTTCCGGAAGCCGCCGGATCTATCTGGTGGGCACCATGGGAGCCCACGCGGGGCTGGCCGGGGAGTACTGCCGGCAGATCCTGGAGCGCCGGGGGCTGGAGTATATGGGATTTGCCGGGATCCGGATGCCGGACAATTATGTAGTGGATTATCCGATGCCGGATCCGAAAACCGCTGCCCGGAGGATCCGCGCCAGTGTTCCGGCGATCCGCCATGCGGCGGAGAAAATCCGGGCAGGACAGCCCTTTGATCCGGTGAAGATCAAAAAGGGGGATCAGCGGCTTTCCGGCCCGGTCAACTGGGCCTTTAACCATCTGATGGTGAAGTTCAGCCGGTTTTCTGTTTCAGACGCCTGCATCCGCTGCGGCAAATGCGTCCGTCAGTGTCCGGTCAATAACATTGTCCTGAAAAATGGAAAAGTCCGTTTCGGAAACCACTGCATGTTCTGCCTGGCCTGCCTTCATCAGTGCCCGGCCCAGGCCATCGATTACCACGGAAAGGCCGCGGAGCACGGCCGCTATACCTGCCCGCTGCAGGCGGAAGACTGGGAGAGGGATGCGGACTCCTGAGCCTGCTTAGAGTATGGAGGCGCTCTTGCCTTTGCCGCATAATGGGTTTAATATTTAAGAAGAAACAGAGATGAGGAGGTATAATTTTGGAACTTCGTACACTCCGTTATTTTCTGGCGGCAGCCCGGGAAGAAAATATCACAAAGGCAGCGGAAATCCTTCATCTGACCCAGCCTACGCTGAGCCGGCAGATCATAGACCTGGAGCGGGAGCTGGGCGTGACTTTGATGCTGCGGGGCAAAAACGGTCTGACGCTGACAGACGACGGGATCTTTTTCCGGCAGCGGGCGCAGGAGATCGTTGAACTGGCGGACCGGCTGGAAAAGAATTTTGCCGAGCGGCAGGGCGACATCAGCGGCATGGTCGTGATCGGCGCCTCCGAGGCGGTCGGCGGACAGACGCTGGCGAAACTGATCAAAGAATTTTCCGGGAAATATCCCGGGGTGCAGTTTACACTTTACAATGAAACCGTAGACAATATCAAAGACCGTCTGGATAAAGGCCTGGTCGATATCGGTTTGCTGCTGGAACCCATCGATATGACCAAATATGATTACGTCCGTTTATCCCAGCAGGATACCTGGGGCCTTCTGGTGCGGGACGATCATCCGCTGACGAAAAAGGCGTCGCTGGCGGCGGAGGATGTGGTCTCCTATCCGCTGATCATGCCGCTGCGGGAAAACATCCGCGCGGAAATCCTGCACTGGCTGGGGCGTGAGGAAAAAGACCTGAGAATTCCGCTGTTTTATACGCTGCTTTCCAATGCCGCCCTGATGGTGGCGGAAGGCCTTGGCTGCGCGTTCTGTATGGACGGCGCCCTGGCGATCCGCAGCGATCCGCGCCTGCGTTTTATCCCGCTGGAGCCCCGGCGGGTGACCTACAGCGTGCTGGTGTGGAAGAAGAACAAACTGTTTTCCACGGCTTCCTCCCTGTTCATTCAGGAGATCAATCTGCTGCGGGCGAAAATCGAATAATCATTGGCTGCCAAGATCCTCCGGGTAATGGGCCCAGGCCCGCGGATAAAACTTCATCTTGAAATCCACTACTTTTTGCAGTAGACTCAGCTGCGCAAACGCTTTTCCCTTCACAGGAGATTTTGCCATACAGTAAAGGTCATAATAATGGCGGGAATACCTCTGGGGCATGGGAAGATGTTCAGGCCGGTTGGCCTCATGGTGAAGGATCGTAGCCTTTTCCCAGAAAGTCCGCTCCGGCGCCACCGTCAGGACAGCAACATCTTTCTGATTGAATAACTGCGGATACTGCTCCGCGGCATATGGTACAATATCCACCAGCTCTGCCGGTGTCCAGGCTGCCAGTGCCCCGATCTCCAATCGAATCACCTGTAAGGTAGAGGCATCGGCAAACAGATTTGGATAAGCAAAGATCACCGTTTGCTTATCTTCCTCGTCTATGTAAAGATTGGCCGGAAGGCCCAATTCAGCAGAAAGCCCTTCCCGGACCTGCGGGCAGAAGGTTTCTGCCAGGAAAACCTCGGCCTTTCGGT
>ERZ1643246.4885-NODE-4885-length-10230-cov-10.699853_pt1 | contig 10230 bp, 7 predicted proteins | sample MGYA00579265_ERZ1643246 | MGnify/ENA primary metagenome ERZ1643246 (study PRJEB29033, sample SAMEA4952261) | chicken gut metagenome | biome: Broiler Chicken; feature: Gastrointestinal Tract; material: Caecum | place: Ireland | collected 2018 | study: Broiler...
ACTATAATTCTCATTTTCGAATCACTTGTACATGTTATAAGTGTTACTTCTTTTTTGCCATTTGTCTCTTGTGACAAGCAGCTTACATCTTCTGGCACAACTTTATAAATGTCATATATTTCATAAGTTACTTTTCCTACTTTATTGTCAATTAAATAGAGCAAATCACCTTTTTTCAGATTTCTTAAATTTTTAAACATATTTTTATTTTTAAAATTATGTCCAACAATGCAAAAGTTGCCAGTTTCATTAGGGTTACAGCCCCAAAATTTTGTAACCGATACATTTAGCGCATTTTCTGAATAGTTTTGCAACACGCAGGTTTCTAGCTCAATCTCCGGAATTTCTAATTTTGCTGCTACTGTATAACCTTTATATTCTGTTTCTACTTTTTCTTTTGGATAACTATGAGCCTGTTCTATATTATTTGCAATTGTCTTTTGGGCTAAATATACTTCCTCTTTATTTTGCTTCTGCACATTTTGGTCATTATATAGTTCAAATCCAAGCCAGACAGAAAAAGAAATTATTATCAATATAAGAATTGTATTAATAGTTTTTTTCTTCATTTTTCTATCATATTCCTTTCTAAAGACCTAAACATAAGTAAAAAAATAAAACTAACAGTTGCTATTGTACATTTTTTAGAGTTTAACTGCTAGTTTTATCTATTTATTTATTCTTTTTTACGTTGTAATATACATAAATTGCTACTAATATTGCTAAAATAATAATAATTGGAATATAAATGTTGCTACCTGTTTTTGGCAATTTTGTTGGCTCTACTACATTATTTGTAATATTTTCGTTTTGCTCGTTTTTTGATGTATCATTGTTTGTAGCATTATCTATTGTCTCATTATTTACAGTGTTGTTATCTTCTGCAGTATCAGAATCATCTGTAGTGCCTCCTGCAGCTGGTGCATCATTTACTGTAAAGTCAAAAGCTTTTTGAGCTATAACAGTGTCAGAATTATCTCTATCTATTAATTTTAAAGTAATTGTATAAGAACCTGCTTTGCTAAATGTTGCCTGTACATTTAAAACTTGTGATACATCTTCTCCTCCAATTTTGCTGCCTTGGGCATCTCCCCAACCACTTTGAATAATATCATGTTCTAATTGAGACTGATCTTTTCCAATTAATGTAACGCTTGCCCCATCTGGTGTTGTAGCTTCTGCTATTAATCTTGCATGCTCATAATAGCGTCCTAATGGTGAAAAATAAGAAATTGTCATATTTTTTGGCTCATCTTTTACAATACTTCCTGTATATTCCATACTAAAATCATAATCCACATATACAGGTTCTACTGTTACATTTTTTACTATTGGAGTTGTAATATCATCATAGTTAACTGAGGCATCAGCATTTGCAAGTCCTTCAGCAGTCACTGTGAATTCTGTTGGATTAGATGTAGTTATTCCTGCCTTTGCTTTAAAAGTTACACTCATGCTAGTACGTGGATTAGTTCCACCTGAAGAATCATGAAAAACAACTCTTACCTTATCAGAATCATCACTTGCTGTTCCTCCTTCTGCAGAGATATATTGGAATAAAGCATCATCATAATGTACATCAACCGTATATGCACCTAAGTCTTGTCCAAAATTAACATTTACCTTTACTTCTTCGCCTGGCCTTATTGTTGTTTTGTCTGTATCTACAGTCACTGATGGCAATGGTGCTGCATATACATTAATAGAAAACATTAATGCAATTATACAAAACATCAATACTATACTAATAAATTTTTTCATAAAAAAATTTCCTCCTTTTTCGTTTTTCAAATTTATTATGTCGAATTTTGGAGGAAATTATTCATTATTATTTTTTTGGAAATTTTATCCATTTAAAAATTTATCTAGTACTATTATAAACATCGCATGAGACCAGCCCAAGCCTATTACCCAATTTGGTTTTAATGTACTGTTGTCAACTTGCTCACCTAAGAAATAATGTTTTCCGGCAGTTTTTACAACAAAATCAAATGTCTCTTTTGCTTTTTTCTTGTCTCCTGCTTCTAAGTAATATAGCGTCATCCAAAGGTTTGCAATTGGCCAAGGATTTGAATTCATATAATGATCTTGCTCAAACCTTTGATAGCCACCAGTATATGTTCTTAATGATAAATTTATTCTATCAATTGTATTTAATACTTTCTTTTCTTTTGGTTTAAACACATTAAATGGCGTAACTGCGCCAACTATGCTTACATCCATTTTCTTGTCTTCAGTGTTGCGCACATAAGATTTCTTTTCTTCATCATATAAGTTGTCATTAATATATTTTTTTATTCCAACTTGCAATTTTTCTATTGCTTTTTTATTTTTTGCAATTTTTTCTTCTTTCAATCTATTATTTTCAAAATCTGAAACTCTATTTCCTAGCACATCATAAATCTTCAAAATTGAATCAAATGCTGCAACTATACTTGCAAGTGAATACAAGTGAATTCCTTCACACATCTCCCACAAGTCATAACTTACATGGTATTTGTGTCCAGTATTTTTGGCATAAGATTTTTCAATTTCTTCTTGTACAATGTCTCTATCATGCTCTTCTTTATCTTGCAAGCCTAACCAATCTTTTACATATCTTTCAAGAAAATCAACTGCTCTTTCACACATAGTCAAATTATCTTTTAAAAATTTTTCATTTTTTGTATATTTATAATGCTCATAAACTCCATAAACCACGCTTGCCGTCTCATCTACTTGATATCCCCAGCAAGGAGCCAACTTTCCATCTGTAAAAAATCGCTGCTCCCACATTCCATTTTTGCTTTGCGTCTTTTTACAAAAAACTTTATAAAACTTATCAGTCTCTTTTTGCATTTTCAAAATATCAAAAGCCTTTGTCATAAAAACTGCATCTCTAGGCCAACAATATGCATACCTTCCACAGTTTGTAAAATCTTCATCAACCTCAGGAGATGCTATTATTCCTCCTGTTTCTTCATCAACTAATAATGGAAATAGCAAAATACTTCTTCTATATATTTCATAAATTTGTGCTTCATAGCTATTTTGTGGTTCTTTTAAATTTAATCCATTATGTTGTTTTACATACTTTCTCCAATATGCTTTTGTTTTAGTATACTCATCATTTAGGTCAATTCTTTTTATTCTCTCTATTTCTTCTTCTATATCAGAAACATTCTTATTTTCATCTATTAAAATGCATATATCCAATGATTTCTTTTCCTGTGGCTTAATAACACCCAAATCGTAGCATATACTCATATCCTTTGACATTCCAATATAATCTTTATCATGTATCTCTCCTCTTTTAATAGTTTCTTTGCTACCATTTATCTGATGCCTATAAACCTGATTTTTTGAAAATGTTGAAAAAGTAAAGTCATGAGCATATTGCATCATTCCGCCATCAATAAGCATGCCACTTACATAATTATTTTCGTCAGATAACAATTCTGAATGAATATAAAACTGAGTATTCAAATCAATTTTACCCTCATTTAGAAAAATATATCTTTTTACCAAAACATTCTCTTTTAGCATAACAAAATCAGTTTGAACCACTTTCAAGTTAAAATAAGTATTAGTCACCTCAGTATTCAAAACATTTGTATCCAAATCATAGTACTGCTTATACTCATTATTAATATCATCATGTAAATAAATCAAATCTGAATTATTAATCTTCACACCTGTATGAAAAAAATTTAGGTATTGCCTATTATCTCTATTAGGAAAATAAACCCTTTCCATCTCTCCTTTTCCAGTAAAAGTTGCTATAAGCTCCTTATTTCCAATTATTGCTTCATTATAATACTTTTTCTCCATTTCATTTTTGTATGATATTACCTATCATACACTCCTTTCTTCAATTTTTGCCACTAGGGACGTACCTTTTTGGCAATTTTTTGCCATTTTGCTACGTCCCTCTTGGCAATTTTTTGCCAAAAAGGTACGTCCCTAGTGGCAAAAATTTATCCTTCGATTACATTTAGTATTTGTTTTTCTAAGTCTTTTATCTTTTCATTTATTCTGAATATGTCCTCATCACGCAAGTTTGCGTCATTGACATCTTGTCTTACATAAGTGTCCATATCTTTTATTTCGTCTTTTAATTTTTCTAGTCTTCCCAAGACTTCTGTTTTTAATCCGTTTGGAACAGTTGGAATTATTTTGTGTGTCATTTCTACTTTGTCTTCTGCTCCGTCTATATCATAAGTTTCTCCAAATTCTGGCATTGAGACTGGTAAGTGCGTTTCTGTTATTATTTTTTGTGCCAACACATCCTGAGACTCTGGCTCACCATGTACTAAAAAGATGTGTTTTGGTTTGCTTATAAATGAGTAAACGAAATTCATTAAACCTTCTTGGTCTGCATGTCCAGAGTATCCTTCTATATATTCAACTCTTGCATTTACAGCGATTTCTTCTCCAAAAATTTTTACGGTTTTTGCTCCATTTACTATGTTATATCCAAGTGTTCCTGGTGCTTGGTATCCTACAAATAATATTGTAGATTTTGGATTCCACAAGTGATGTTTTAAATGATGCTTTATTCTTCCAACATCGCACATTCCACTTGCTGAAATTATTATACTTGGTTCTGTGCTTTCGTTTAACGCTTTAGACTCGTCTACTGTTTGTGTAAATTTTAACCCTGGAAATTCTAATGGATTATCACCTTTTATCAATTCTTCTTGTACTTCTTTATCAAATAAATTTGTATTTTCTTTAAAAACTTCTGTTGCTGATATTGCAAGTGGACTATCTACATAAACAGCAGCTTTCATCAATGTTTTATATTTTCTTTTGAACTCCTCATCGTCATGCTCTTGTTTTAATTTATTTATTTCGTATAGAATTTCTTGAGTTCTTCCTACTGCAAATGATGGAATTACTACTGTTCCTCCATTGTCTAAAGTCTCAGAAACAATGTCCAAAAACATCTGAGCTTTTTCTTTATTTCTTACATGAAGTCTACTTCCATAAGTTGATTCCATAATCAAATAGTCAGCATCTTCAATCATTGTTGGAGGTCCAAGCAATGGTATATCATTATTTCCTAAATCTCCTGTAAATACCGTTTTAGTTTCTTTGCCATTTTCATTAGTCCATAGCTCTATAATGCTAGAACCAAGCATGTGTCCAGCATCATTAAACCTTACATGAATATCTGGCGTTATTTCTATGATTTGGTCATACTGCACAGGCTCAAAAATTTCCAAACTTCTAGCTGCAAGCTCTGCTGTATACATTGGCTCAATTGGATCTTCGCCTTTTCTCATTCTCTTTTTATTTTTCCAACCAGCTTCCATTTCTTGAATATGGCCACTATCAGGCAACATCAATGCACATAAATCACACGTTGCCTTGTGAGCATATACTTTATTTCTAAAGCCTTCTTTATATAACTTTGGAATTCTTCCAGAATGGTCAATATGCGCATGTGTTAAAAGCATAAAGTCAATGCTTTTAGGATCAAATTCAAAATCTTTATCATTGTTTTTCTCAATCTCTGCATTTCCTTGCCACATTCCACAATCCACTAGAAACCTTTTTCCGCAAGCTTCTACTAGATAATTTGAACCAGTTACAGTTCTTGTGGCTCCTAAAAATGTGATTTTCATATATTTTTTCCTCCCTTTTTGGCAAATTTGTGCCATTTTGGTAATTCTATTGCTCTAGTACTGAATAATTCTTCTACTGCCTCTTTTTCATTTGTTATCTTTTGGTCATAAACCTTTTGAACTAGTTGCATTTGAATTTCTTCTTTTTGCTTTTGAAAAGCTCCTTCCAAATCATTTATATCTTTTGTGTAGTCAAAAGGTAATAAGCAGTAATATCTAAATTGATACATTAGATCAGTTGCTTCTTGTTTTGTTTCTGCTTTTTGGACTTTAATTTTATAGCAATCCAAAAATTGTTTTTGCAAATTTTTTAATGTCTTTTCTATTTCAGAATCAATATTATCAATTTCAAGCCATTTTAGAAGTTCCTCTTTATTTTTCAACTCCTTTTTATACTCTACAAAATTCTTAGGGTTTAACAATTCATTTACTTTTTCAATGCGATCTAGTTTCTTTTCCCTTTCATGTTCAAGCGTTTTAGCAAGAACCCTTGTACTAAAAATTTTCTTTTCAAGTGGAAGTTTTTCATTTCTCTTGTCATACTCTTCTTGCAACAAGTGCTTGTTATTTATAGTTTCATCAATTGTCCTTATATCTCTTGTTAAATTTATCTTTTCTTGTGTTAACTTTTCAACAAAATCGTGATTATTATTCATAATCTTCAATTTACTTTCTACATCCTTCTTATCATTCTGCATCTTTTTTCTAATTTTATCTTCAAGCCTTATGCAGAGTAAAATTGATATTGTACTTATTGAATCAATAAATTTTTGTGCCAATTTTACTCCATAGTCCTTCTCCAATCTCTTCTTAAACAAATCAAAATAATCTATAATATATTCCCTGTTAGTAACCCATTTTCTTAAAAATTCATTTCCAACCAACATCCTTAAGTTTTGATAAACCAAATTATGTGGAATACTTTCTATTTCTTTAGGTAAAGTTGTCCATGAATATCCATTAAAATCACGCATTGGCTCAACCATATTGATACTATTACCAACATTAAGCAACTCTGAAAGTGTCCAATTTAGCAAATAATATTTGTCCTTCACAATTTTATCTTTTTTGCCAATCTTAGAAATACAATATAAAACTTTGCGCTCTATAGGATAACAAATAATCTTTTTGTTCTTTTTATCAACCAAAAATGTTCTATCCTTCAGAAGTTCACTCTCAGTAGAATGTAGCTTCACTAAAGTAATATCTTCACAATCATTTTTTATTATATTTATTATTGATTCAATAAACTCATCCTTAGACTCAACATCCCTTTTGACCATCTCGTAGTCTGGATACGCTGTTTCAATTTTATACAAAATGCTAAGGAGAAGACTTTTTGTATTTTCTTCAAAATTCTTTTTTTCAAGCACTTCTTCTAATTCATTATTATAATTTTTTTTCACAATTTTATCTAAAAAATTATCCTTTTTCTTTGGCACAATTCTTCCCCTTTCTGAACTTTAGGGACGTTCCTTAAAGTTCATTTTTTTACTGTGCTGCTTTTAGCTCATTCCATTTTTCTAGGCTCATTAGTACTTCTCGAGGCTTACTTCCTTGATATCCTGATATGATGCCTCTTTCTTCCATTTGGTCAATTATTCTTCCAGCCCTAGCATAACCGACTTTAAATCTTCTTTGTATGAATGATGTAGACGCTTGGCCAGATTCCACAACTGTTTGAATTGCATCCATTAGAAGTGGGTCTGTTTCATCGTCTTCAGCAGCCTCTTGAGCTAGTTCTTTGTCTGTTTTGTTATTATTTTCAATTGTTTCTAATATATCTTCGCTATAGTTTGCTGTACCATTTGATTTTACAAATTCTACTATCTTTTCAACTTCTTCGTCTGAAACAAATGCACCTTGCACTCTTATTGGCTTTGGTGCTCCTGATGGGAAGAACAACATGTCTCCCTTGCCAAGTAGCTTTTCAGCGCCAACACCATCTAATATAGTTCTCGAATCAACTTGCGAAGACACAGCAAATGCAATTCTTGATGGCACATTTGCTTTTATTAAACCAGTAATGACATCAACTGAAGGTCTTTGTGTTGCAATTACCAAATGCATTCCTGCTGCTCTTGCTTTTTGAGCCAACCTACAAATTGCATCTTCTACATCATTTTTAGCAACCATCATTAAGTCAGCTAATTCATCTATGATGATTACTATTTGTGGCAATTTGCCTGATTCAGGATCATTTTCTACCGCTTTATTATATCCTTTTAAATCTCTTACTCCTTTTGCAGCAAATAGATTGTACCTATTTTCCATTTCCTGTACTGCCCATGCTAGTGCACCAGCAGCCTTTTTAGGATCTGTAACAACAGGTATAAGTAGATGTGGAATTCCATTATATACTGACAACTCAACAACTTTTGGGTCAACCATCACAAATTTTACTTCACTTGGCTTAGCCTTGTAAATTATACTTGTAATTATAGAGTTTATGCACACACTTTTACCTGAACCAGTTGAGCCTGCAATAAGCACGTGTGGCATTTTAGAAATATCTGCAAGCATAATGTTTCCAGCAACGTCTTTTCCAAGTCCTATTGTTAATTTAGATTTGCTATTTCTAAATTCGTCTGTATCCAAGACCTCTCTTAAATGAACTGCCTGTTTTTCTTTATTTGGCACTTCAATTCCTACTGCCTGCTTTCCTGGAATAGGCGCTTCTATTCTTATCGTTTCAGCTGCTAAATTTAATGCTATATCATCAGCTAAATTTGCAATTTTGCTTACACGAACTCCTTCTGCTGGCTTAAGCTCATATCTAGTAATTGCCGGTCCAACTGAAACATTTTCTACCTTAGCTGAAACTCCAAAGCTATACAAAGTCTTCTGAAGTTTACTTGCTGTATCTGTTAAAGCTTTCGTTCCGCCTTTTAAAGGTTTGTTTGCACCCTTACTCAAAAGTTCAATAGGAGGGTATTCATAATGCTCGTCCTCAACAGTCATAGCATGTTCCAATTGTAATACAGATCTTTTCTTTTCTTCCTTTTGTTCTTCAACTTCTTTAAACAATCCATTTTCATTATTTGCATCAGAATTAGCTTCTGCTACAGCAACTTTTCCCGTTTTTTTAGCTTTCTTTTCTGTTTCATCTAATTGAGAATCGTCTAAAATTCTTCCACCGAAATTGATTTTTATTTGATTTTCCATCGGTGCTTTTTCTAGTTCCTTTTGAGCCTTTCTCTCTTCTCTTAATCTTCTTCTCCTTTCTGAAGGAGTTTCTTCTTTTTCTTCTTCTGCTGCTTCCACCACTTTTCCTTTTTCTTTTATTCTTTGTTCATGTCTTTTTTGCATTCTTTCAAGCTTTTCTTCTTTTTTGTCTTCCATTTTATCTACTATATTATTAATAATATCAGACATATTGATACCATAAATAAATACAATTAGTACAATAGCAACACCCAAACATAAAATAATGGCACCAATATTTCCAAGTAAATTAGTTAGTGGCACAGCTCCTACCGCACCTATAGCTCCTCCTCCGAGCATCTTTAGTGCCTATATTATATGCTTCTTTAACTATGTCAGATAATTCGCTATTAGTATGTAACTCTCCCATTGAAATTTGTAAAACACTGAAAAATACACATAAGCATAAGACTAGTACCACATATTGCACTAATTTAGGTGTAATATTATCTTTACCATCACAAGCTAATTTAATACCTACTGCAAAAATACCTATTGGCAAGATGTATTCAACAATGCCTAAAATTCCACCTAGTATTTCATTTAGCTTTGTACCTATTATACCTGATTTTGTATATATTAAAACAGCTAGAAGAATGCTTAATATAATTAAAATTGCTACTGCAATATCGGTCTTTGAAGCTGTTTTTCTTTTTTTATATCTTCTTCTTCTTTTAGCCACTTTTTTATTCATTCCTTTCTTAGTTGATGAACTTTAAGGAACGTCCCCAAAGTTCACTATTCAAAATTTTTCTTTTTCTTCTCTTAACTGAATTTGATGTGATGAACTTTAAGGAACGTCCCCAAAGTTCATTAACCTCGAAAAAGCCAGTATCAAAAGTCTTGTATGACTTCTGACATCTGACTTTTGATAAGAATATTGCTATTTTAATTCTTTTCTGCTATTTTCAATTGTTTTTACTGTATCTTCTAAAGAAATTTGCATCAAGTTTAAAGCTTCTGTCATGTTTTTTCCTAGTTTGTTTAGGGTTTCGTTTAAAACGTTTTCTGTATTTGACAATAATGTATCAGCGTACTCTTTTGTACCTTTTGAAATTTCTCTTGACATTTCGTTTGCTGTTTCTATTATTTCTTTCTTTTGCTCATAAGCTTTTTTTGTTATTTCATGTTCATCTATCATTGATATTATTCTATTTTCAGCCTCTTTGACAATTCCGTCTGCTTCTTTTTGTGCTTCGACTAATATTCTTTGTCTTTCTTCTTTTACCCACTTAGCCTGTTTTAATTCGTCTGGTAATTTTAGGCGTATTTCTTTTATTAAATCAAGTATTTCTTCTTTATCAACAATAACCTTTGAAGAAAAAGGCAAATTTCTGCTCTTTTCTAATAAATCTTCTAAACTTTCTAATAAAGTAAAAATTTCCATGGTTTTACCCCTTTCGTAAGAAAATCAATT
>ERZ1643246.4887-NODE-4887-length-10224-cov-4.586783_pt1 | contig 10224 bp, 12 predicted proteins | sample MGYA00579265_ERZ1643246 | MGnify/ENA primary metagenome ERZ1643246 (study PRJEB29033, sample SAMEA4952261) | chicken gut metagenome | biome: Broiler Chicken; feature: Gastrointestinal Tract; material: Caecum | place: Ireland | collected 2018 | study: Broiler...
AAACAAGTATTCCATTAGATTTCCTGCAATATGCCTTCCTTGATAATCCGGATCTACATAAGTATGATAAATATCTATTGTGTTTTCATCTATTTCTTCATATTCTACTATACCAATTTCTTCTCCATTTATTTCATAGATAATTTTATTTTCTTTTTCTATCATTTTCTTGTTCCTCCCTTTTCATATAACTTTTCATCATTCATTTGTATTGAATCGTCTATTATCTGTTTATCTTTATTTATCTCTAGTGATTTCTTGATGTCAACATGATAATAAATGTTTTCTGTGAATGTATATCCTAAGATTATAGAATTAATAGTTTTTACATATTTTCCACCAATTGCTTCATGAAACTTATTTGCTTTATTTCCTACTAGACATTTTGTTATCATTGTTTTGTATCCTTCATTTATAAAATCTTCTAATATTTTGATTACTACTCTTCTGCCAAGATGCAACCTTTGATACTCCTCAAGGATGTAGCAAGAATATATTTCGCATGAGTCTTTATAATTTTCATCTCTAGCTGGACCATATGAAGAATATCCTACTAATTTATTATCTACATAGATACCATATGTATTATTTTTTTCTCTAATTGTCTTTTTTTGCTGTTCAATTCTTTCTTTTGTTTTTACTTGGATTTTTGCGATGATATCATCTGGAATTAAACCTTTATATGTTGTCCACCAGGTTTTAATATTAATATCAATTTTTTCTTCTGCTTCGCTTTCTTTTAATTTTTTAATTTCTACTTGCATAAACTCACTTCCTTATTTTTCTGTTTTTAGTATAACATATTTATTTCTTGTTTAAGAAAAAAAGCACAAGTTATTATTTTGTGCTTACAAATTTTTCAGTATATATTAATAATTCATTGCTTTCTGTTTTACTTGAGGCATTTCCTTTCTAGTTTGATTTTCTGTTATGTAATCAGCAATCAATAAACCCTCTTGCCTATAATTCCTGTTAGCGTCTTTTATTCCTATTCTTTGTTGTAATACAGTATCTTGTGGATTCTTTGTTTGATGAGATATATTAATACAACTGTGAAATGTTTTTAATCCTACATCATAACCATTTCTTGCAATATCAAAGTAGAATTGTGAATAATCATTGTTTAAGTCTTCTATTAACTCCTGATAACTTTCTTCTGATGATGATTCTTGTAATTGCTCTACTGCTTTTACAATGACATCTTTATAAAAATATGTTCCTGTTTCCTCTAAAGAATATCCTAATTCTTCTAATATTTTTAATGTCTCTACTTCTAATTTTTCTCTTTTTTCTAAATCGTCTACTAGTATATTCCCTTCTTTATACGCACTATATTTTGTTACCATATAGTCATATGATAATGGTTGAGTATTAACCAAATATATCCCATTATCTTTTTGTAAATTATTTTGCATGTTTCTCTCTCCTTTATTTTACTTTATGCTTTGCAAAATAAAAAAGCACAAAGTCTACTGCTATTGCTTAGCGACTCCGTACTTACTGCTTTGTTCGTGTAGGTTTTATCCCGAGATAGCTCACAAAATTGTTTATATCTCCTCGCTTGCTTCTTCATTATAGTATATATTTTTTTACTTGTCAAACACTTTCTCGATACGACTATTTTGTAAATCTTTTACTTTATCTACGATATGTACCTTTTGAAGTTTTTTCACTTTTTTTCACTAAGTAGTTTGCGATTCTTTGATTTTCTTCTCTTGATATTTCTGTACCAAAGGAAAGACCCTTTTCTTCTACAAATTGTTGATATGCATTAAATGTCCATTGCCCTATACCGTTTTGGTTTCTGATTTCTGATTCTGTTAATTGAATAAAATGTGCAAGACATACTAAAGGTTGCCCTGGTTGTTGCTCTCTTCTTTCTACTGCAAAATTAACTCCTAAATTATTATTTTTCCATACAAATTCTTTTTGAAGTAAAAAGCTTAATGGATAAGTTGCTGAGCGTGGACCTATTTGTTTAATTTCCTCAAAGAAATCTTCCATTGGTGTTAATAAAAGCTCTTTTTTACTTTCTAATTCAGGATCATTAAATATTGTTCCTTGTTCTGAATCTTTACTTAGCTCAGGCAGTTTATTTAGGTAATCTCTTATTTGTTTAAGATGGTCTAAATCGTTACTTTGTATATCTCTTTGAATTATTTTTAAAATTTGGTTATATTCTGTTTGATTCATATCAACCATCTTTTCTTGTACATTTTTTAGTGTTACCTATTTTTTCATCTAATGCTTCCATTACTTTTCCAATACTATCATAGATAATTAAATTGCATTTATTATCATAAGGTGTCTTCTCTTTATTAATTAATATTAGGTTTTTACCTTGGAAATAATTAATCAACCCTGCTGCAGGATAAACATTTAGAGATGTTCCACCAATAATTAGTGTGTCTGCTTTAGATATTTCTTTTACTGCTTGTTTTAAGATTTCATTATCTAATGGCTCTTCATATAGTACTACTTCTGGCTTTATTATTCCACCACAACTACATTTTGGAATGTCTTCTTTAGAAAAAATATATTCTGCATCATAAAATTTGTTGCATTTCATACAATAATTTCTGAGTATAGACCCGTGAAGTTCTAATACATTTTTTGAACCAGCCATTTGATGAAATCCATCGATATTTTGGGTAATAATTGCTTTTAATAGTCCTTTTTCTTCTAGTTTTGCTAAAACATAATGAGTAATGTTAGGTTTATAATTTAGACTGTTCATTTTATCCTTGTAAAACTTATAAAATTCTTTGGTATTTTCTAAAAAGAAGTGATGAGATAATATTTCTTCTGGAGGATAGTCATATTTTTCATGATATAGGCCATCTTTACTTCTAAAATCTTTTAGACCACTTTCTGTTGATACTCCTGCTCCTCCAAAAAATACAATATTAGATGAATCTTTCATTATTTGAGCTAGTTTTTCAATTTTATTCATGATTTACTTTTTTCTCCATCATTTTTCCTTGATAAGGTCTTTCAATATTAAATTCACTATCAGAATGCACATTTACAGAGACTCCTAGTTCTCCCATAATTTTGTGTGCTTGAAACGGGCTTATATTTCGATGGTCATTACCATTATTAATCAATAAAATCATTTTGTCTTCTAAGGTAATTACTCCTAATATCTTTCTTCCATCAACACTGTAACTAGAAAGCGTAGAATTTGTAATGTAATTTAAACTTAGAAATCCTTGTAATAAAGGGTAATAATCACATGTAGTATTTCCCTGCTCTATGCTATCATTTAGGGCATCTCTTAAGACATATTCTTCTCTTGCAAACCAAATTTCTGGGATATTTTCATCGTCTTTTTCTTCATTATATACATTATCAAAATCTTCTGGCAACTCTTTTGTTACATCTTTGGCAAATGATACTTCATGATACCTTAATTGTTTTTTTTCTAAATATTCTCTTATTTGGTTTGCTGTTGCAATACCATCTTTCATTAATAATATTAGTGCATCATTACCATTTCCAGCATCATAATAAAGTGAAGTATCAAAACTTCTTTTTACTGCTTGACCATTTAATTCAAAATCACATTCTAAATTAGTAAAAAGAATTAAATCTCCTGTATCAGTTTTTACGTTTTCAAGGGCCGTATATAATTCATTTGGATATTTTTGAATTGCCCAGACATCTAAGTTTCTATTCATTTTCAGTCTCCTCATCTTTTTGTTAATACTTTGTTTTTCATTGTTGCAACATATAATCTAGAGCAGTCTTCTATTTTTGCTTCTTGTTGTAACTCTTGTACGCTAGTTTGGTAAATGATATTTCCTTCTTCTATCATTTCTCCCGTCTTATCAAAAAATATTGCATTGCAAGCAGAATCTACAATGACATCATCTTTTTTGGCATAGGCATGTAAATGGCTACCTGTAAACAAATTAGGTGTGTCTTTAAAATAATCGCTTGCTTTTCCTAATTTAACGGTACCTATGGTTGTAACTATTTGATAGATTCCATTATCTATCGTTAAATCTTTTACTAATGGAGTCGTTATCATATCTTTTATTTGGTCTTTTTCTATAAACAGATATAATAGTTCATGTAGTAAACTTGATTCTTTTAGTTTATTTTGTTTTAAATATAGTTTTATATCCTCTGGTTTTTCTTTGGATAATAAAATATAATTCTTTAAAAATCTATCTTTTGTGTTTTCTTCTTCCTGATAATCTAAATACCTTAGACCATTTGATGTTGCTAGCCATTTAAAATATGTTAGAGCTTTACTAAGTTTTTGGTCGTTTAAGAATCTATCTTGCTCTTCTAATTGTTCTATCCGCTTACTTTCTTGTTTCCATTTTTCCATAACCATATCCCCTTTTTATTGGTGCTTATTATATCATTTTTTTACTAAAATGTCAATTTTATGGCTATGTTCAATTTACTTTCTAGTTACTGTTTTCTTCTTTGTTTCTAGAAAATTACTATACTCTTCTATTGTGTTAAAACTTGCTTTACATTGTAGCGTAACCTCATCTACTCCTTCTAAGTCTCCATACTTTTGATAGATAGTTGCAAACATATTTTCCTTTACTTGGTTTTTCTTTTCTTGTTCTATATCCCAGCATTTTAATTCATCTACTCTTTGTAGACATACTGCTATTTGTAGTAGTTTTATTTGTTCTTTAAAGTAATCATACTTCCCTTTTTTCTTTAATTCTTCTTCTAATTCATCTGCCACTTTGAAAATGTCCGTTATTCTATCATTTTCTTTATAATTTTTAGAAGATAATCCTTCTGTTATATCTCTTCTATAAAAGTAATTTGGAGTTGGTACTTCGATTACGGTATTAGCTTCTAAAAATCTAGTAAAGCTAAAAGCAATATCTTCCCAAAGACAATCTGTTAAAAATTTATAGTCTTTTACTGTATCTTTTCTAAATAGTTTGTTGCAGGTAGTTGGACTTTCTGTATAGATTGTCTCTTGGTTATCTATCGGATGTATTAGTTTAGGAGATGATTTTCCTAAGTAACTTAAGTCTTTTGTTCTATATTCGTTCCCTTTTACAAATACGATTCCGGTTGTTATTAATTCTGGCTTGTTATACATTTTGGCTACTTCATATAATTCTTCATACATTGTAGTATTAACATAGTCATCACTGTCTACAAATGTGATGTATTCTCCAGTTGCTAGGGCAATACCTAAATTTCTGGAATCGCCTACTCCCTTATTTACTTCATTTTTATATACTTTAATATTCGTATATTTTTTTGCATAGGTATTTATTATTTCTAAACTATGATCTGTTGATTTATCATCTATTACAATAATTTCTAAGTCTTTTTCTGTTTGCTCTACTAATGAATCCAGACAGTCTTTTATTTCTTGTTCTGAGTTATATACTGGTACTATTATACTAATTTTAGGCATTTTTAATTTATATTATTGAAATAGTTTATCATTGCTTCATTCATTCTTTTACTACAATTTAAGTCTGGTCTTATTACATTAAAGCAATGATATAATTTTCCTTCCTCTTTCTTTTTACAATAAAAACTTTGATGAGGATGATTTTTTTCTGTTAAGAACTGATCAAAGTCTTTGCAATTGGGATAGCAAACATCTTCTTCTGCACTCATTATAAAAACTGCAGGCATATCATTAGTCCATAATTCTTTTATATTGGTATATTTTTCTATTTCTTCACACCCTGTTAATATTAATCTTCTATTTTCCTTGTTAAATGGTTTCATAAATGGAGGAAACATATCAATTCCTGCTTGTGTTCCCGTTAATCCTAAAGCTTTTATTCTAGCCTCTGGTACTTCTACTTCATAAGTATTTCTCATTTCTTCATTATTCCAAAGCAAGCTAATCAATAATACTAAAACAGAGCCTGATGAATCTCCTGTTAAAAAGAACTCTTCCTTTTGGTAATTTTCAACAATTTTAGTAATTGCTGCTAAGCAATCTTGTACTTGTTTTTTTAGATTGCCTTCTGGTGCATAATGATAATTTAGTGTTGTTACCTGATAATGATACTTTGCTAAAAAAGCTCCATAATATTTATTTACAGATTTATCTCCTCCACAGAAAGCTCCTCCATGAATATTAATTATTAATGGTAAAACTTGAGGATTTTCTTCTTTTTTGGCATAGATATAGTCATATGTATATAGATTATCATTTCCTTCTTGATATGGAATATTTTCTTCGATTGCTACTTCGTTATCCCAGGTCATATTTTGTTGTTTGTTATCCACATCTTTTAATTGATTATTATAAATTCCTAATACTAATTTATTTATTAAACTCATACTTGCTCCTTTTATTTTTAATAATAGATATCAAAGATTACTTTTAATATTGGTACTGTAAATCCTATTTTTTCTAAATCCTCTTTTCTAGACTGTACTATTTTATCAAATACTTCTTTCTTTTCCTCTCTTGTTCCAAAATGAATTTTACTATGACAGTTAGGACATAGTGCCACAATATTTTGAATGCAATCTAAGTTAATTGATGGAAAGTTTCTCTGGGCTGATATTGGTACTAAATGGTGTCCTTCTAAGAAGTTTGGAAATATTGATGTTTTAAATGTTTTATGACTTTTATCACTTTCACAGCAACATTTTACTTGATAGAATCTTGTTGTTTTTAATTTTGGATCAGTAGGGATTCTACCTTTTTCATGATAAGATACATCATATGCCGTATAAAAATCAAAATTTTTATTTTCTTCAAACATCTTTTGTAGTTCTTCTTCTGTATAATATCCTATTCCTTTATTTATCTCTATACTGTCTATCCCATCTAATTCGTGTTCTGTTTGTATTTCTTCATTTTTATGATTTTGTAGTAAGATATCTACTTCTTCTGCTAGACGGTATCCTTCTTTTGTTAAAGTGTATTTATAAGGGGTTGTTTCTGTTCTATTAAAAAGAATTTTATTATTTTTTCTGTCATAATTAGATACTAAAATATTTCTGATAGTCTGGTCTATAATATCTTGTTTTGAAGATAGATTTTTTTGGTCCATTAAATCAACAATTGTATATTCTTGGTAGATTAATTTAAATTTTTTTCTTACTTCTGCTGATGTAATTTTTTCATTTTCTCTTACAATGTAACATAAGTATTTTCTAATTTCTTCTTCATTGGATTTAAATAATTGATATTTACCATGTTTGTCTATTACAAAGAAAGCATTTCTATTTTCATTTCTTTTACTATCATCTATCGCGTTACTTTCTAAAATCTTTTTATAATCGTTATATGATATATTTAATTGTTTCTTGACCCAGTTATATACTTCTTCACTCTTTAAATCTTTGGGACCTTGTCTTCCTTCTTTATTAATAATTTCAATTATTTTTTTTACATCCATACCATCACCTACTTTTCTACTATAAATAAATATTCTTTTACATAAAGTGACCTATCTTTTAGATTTCTTGATGCTCTATACACATTATATTTTTTTTCTAAGACAGTTACTTTTCCTATTTTCTTTAACATATCTGTCATTTCTTTTTTGGTAATGAAACCATCTGAGTTATAGGAAATTAATAAATATTTGGCATTTAAGTTTTTGCATAGGTCTTCCATAGCTGTTAATGCTTCTTTTCGTTTATTGTAATTAGAACGATTCCAATTATCTGGTATTCCTGATACTTTACTGATTTTTTTTGGTTCTTTATAATCATTTACTACATTTAACATAAAATAGTTTGATCCATAAGGATGTTGATTATAAGGCGGATCCATATATACTACATCTATATCCTTTAATTCTTTTGCTAGGGTATTCGCATCTTTTTGATAATTGATTACTTTACATTCATAATTACTAAATATAGGGAAAGGAATATTAATATCGGCAGTAATACGACTTAGAGCATTTTGACCTTCTCCGCCGAATTGACCTTTTCCTTTTTTATTTTTATAAAAACCTTTAAATACTCCCGCTGTGTTATTTTTTATTGATACTTCTGATAATAAAGGTGCAATAAAATATGGTTTTACTTCTTCTGGAAAACTTTCTATTATTTTTCTACAAGTATCAATATATTCTGCATTACGTGTTGTAAAAAAGACTCTTTCCCCTTCTTTTATATTAGTAGAATCTTTGGGAGCATATAATTTAGAAATAAAACCTGGTTCTAGCTTTTCATTTAATTTTTCTTGTAGTAAGTTATAATAGCTTACTAATTGATCCATATTTAATTCACTCTTATTTGATAAATAACATTTATTTATTGTTAATGAATAGCTTTCTAAGTCATTGGTAATTAATGTATTGGCATATCTTTTTAAATATCTAGCCACAATTCCTGAACCTGAGAAAATATCTACAATATTTAATTTCTCCTTTTTTTCTTTATTTTTTATTAATTCTATCGCTTCTCCAATAAATTCTAATAAAGATCTTTTATTTCCTATATATGTAATAATTTGATTTGTTAAAAACTCTTCATTTTCATATTCTATTTTTTTTCTAGTCATAACTTTCTCCTGCCTTTACCTGTATAATATTATACCATATCTTTCTTCCTAGACAGAACAAAATCATCTGTTTCTAAAAATTCGTTGTTCTTTTTATAACATTTAAGTTATCATCTGAATATTTTTATTTTCTTTTTTCTGTTTACATCTACTATGAGTTTTATTCTTTATAAATTATAGCAAAAAAAAGCACTGCTTATGCAGTACTTTTGTTATTAATTATGTAATCTTCTGTAAGTTAATGCTGTTCCAGTAACTCCAACGATTGCTAATAGACTAAGTAATAAGATTCCATCACTTGTTTCAGGATTTTCAGTATTATCTTCTACTCTGTCTTGTTCTGTTGGAGGAGTAGTTGGTTCATCTGGTTCTTCTGTTGGTGCTGGTTTATAATCGTTAGCGTCAAGAGCATCATAATTTTGACCTTCTGGAGTGTTTTCTGCTTTTAAGAATAATTGAACTTGTCCTTTTACATTTTCATAAGCAGCAACTTGTACACCATTGTATTCAATATTTACTGTTGCAACTTCTTCATCTGTAAGTCCATCAGTCCATAATGTAGGAGTTAAATCAGTCTCAGTTGTATTTACGATTGTTCCATTAATTGTTAATGAAGGTAGTCTTGGGTCATCTTGTCCATCTGTTACTTCAATTCCTCCAAATCCATTTCCACTAACATCAATTGTTCCTTCTAATGTTACATTTGCACCATTTGCACTAAGACCAACGTTACCACCAGTTAGTGTAATGTTGCTTAATGTAACATCTGTGTGCCAAGCTAAAATTACGTAGATACCATCACCATTTGATGTATCACTTCCCCAGGTAGTGTTATCTCCACCATTTTTGAAACTACCCGTATAAGTAATCTTGTGTCCATTACCATTAATATTTTTTTGTTGTTGTGATTACTCCTCTTTCTGTGATTTCAATATCGTCTGTTAATTCAATATTTGTAACATTTTCATCTTTAATAGCTGCCAAAAATTCTTCACCAGTACTAACTTGTTTAATATCCGTTTCTGCAGCATCAACGCTAACCATTGGTACAAATGCAAATGCACCAACTAGAACCATCATCATGATTTTCTTTAAACTTCTCATTTTTCTCTTCCTTCCTTTCCAATTTTTCAGATAGGTCTCCTATCGTTATATTTAGTAATCATAGAAGTTTACTTTTTTTCACATAAATTACACATTTTTTTCTACTAATTTCTGGTCTCTTTTTTGATTAACTTAGCGTGCATAACGATTCTGTTGCCAAAATTGTCTTTACAGGTTGACAGTGTTAACACTTTATCTCCTATACTTACTGTTCCAGAAAAGTCCACTTCGCTTCGTCCTTTAATGGTATTTAAAAACTCTTGGTAACTTTCATCGGTTGGAAAACTAGGTGTAATATAGTAGCTCTCTTTTGGGATAGTATAAACACTAAAAACTTGCCACATTGTGTTTTCTGTTGGTGTTGATAATCTTATAATATGATTTTCTTTATTGGTATACCAAGAACTGTTTAATATATTTTTTAAGCTTCCAAACATGGTTCCATTATAACGACTATGAGCATAAATAATTGTATTTTGATTAAATTCCACAGCATTATTTCGATAATCCATATAGACCCAGCCTGCTTTATTTTCTGTTTTATCGAAAGCATGATTTAAGTAGTAGTCATTGTTAGTTGTTTGTACAATGGGATAATTAATATTAGTGCCTTTTACTTCGATCCAACCAACTGTATC
>ERZ1643246.4889-NODE-4889-length-10222-cov-3.883348_pt1 | contig 10222 bp, 9 predicted proteins | sample MGYA00579265_ERZ1643246 | MGnify/ENA primary metagenome ERZ1643246 (study PRJEB29033, sample SAMEA4952261) | chicken gut metagenome | biome: Broiler Chicken; feature: Gastrointestinal Tract; material: Caecum | place: Ireland | collected 2018 | study: Broiler...
ATATTTATAAGAAAAAAGCAGATATTGATGGTACAGCTACTGTAATTCCTAAAACGGGTACTGGTGGACAATATTCTGGATATGCAAATGGATACGCATATAAGGCAGATACACTTACTTTATCAGCCAGTCAACTAAAAACCGCCAGAAGATATTTAAAATTAAATACAACTGGTATTTCTAGTTTAAAAATCAATGGGAAATCCAATACATCTGATTTATTGCCAATTTATTTAGCAAATCCTTCTAGTGTTTGTATTTCTCCGACAACTTCTGGACAAAATCTTGGAAACTGGGGCGTTATTTATGAATTCCCTGTTAAATTTGTAAATGATACAAAAAGTGTTGTAACATTTAATGTCTATATGAAAACAGATACTAATGGAACAGGAGAATATTGCGTTATCAACTCTGGTTCTGATACAAAATATGCTTCCTTAAAAGGTAATACATCTGGAATGTATAACTCATGGAAATGTATTTCTAAAACAGTGCCTGCTAATGGAACAATAACAGATACTTTTAAATATGTTTTAGGTACAAATAGTTGTGACCAAAAAAGGCTTATTTTTACTGTATCTTAATAAGAAATCTATTTTCTAGTACTATATCCTTTATGATTGCATAAAATTTTATATCAGTATCACTTCAAAAATAGTTTAATTTATGATGTGATACTGATATTTGTATGTATAAAACTGAAAAACTATTAATATAGATTTTATTGAAAATGGATAATGCCTATGATAAACTATTAAAATAATTTAAATTTACGTCAAAGAAAGGAGCAATACTATATGAAAAAATACAATAGATTTTTATCATTTTTATTATTTTTTTGTATAATTTCACCAACATTTACAACATATGGTGCAACAATAATTGGAAAAGCAGTGAACACAGATATTGTTGCCTATATCAATGATTTACCTATTCCCTCCTACAATATCGATGGACAAACAGCCATTGTTGCAGAGGATTTAAACCAATATGGTTTTAGAGTACATTATTGGGAGGAATATCGCCTTCTACAATTAGACTATGTACCAACTGACAATGTTAAAATTACAGCAGATTATACACCTAAAAAAAATACAAAACCCATTGGTTCTTTTGCAGCCAATGTATACCAAACGGATATTACAACAACTCTTAGAGGAGATGAAATCCCTTCTTTCAACATAGGTGGAAAAACATTGATTTTCATAGATGCTTTAAAAAAATATGGTGATGTCATTTGGTATCCGGAGGAAAGAGAAATCCGCTTTACCTATGTACCAAATTGGAAATTAGAAGTTCCGAATGATTACACAAAAGATACATCAGCAAGTATTTCTTACTTTGTATTAGAATTAACAAGAGATGAAACAGGAGAATTCGTAGTGAGTGGAGAAAATGAACAATATATTACATATGTTTCCTTTTGGGGTGGCAAATCCCCTGTTGGTTTTCAATTTTCTTTGTATCAAAATGTAAATTTACAAACTTCAGATGTTGCTCATTTACTCAATCAAATGCTCAATGCTGACAGAGAAGAATGGATTGCAGATGATACCACATTTGCTAACGAGCATATGAAGGTTTTTATCAATGAAGAACCTGTTTCTATTTTAAGTGTGACAGGCGGTGGTGGAAATGGTCACACGGATTATTCTTTTTCACTGGATAAAAACATACGAAAACTAGAGGAAATACAATCCATTCGTTTGGAATGTAGATAAGAGGAAATATTATAATATATTATACATTAGTATTTCTTTTTCTTACACCCCTACAGAAGGGGTAGAATGAAAATAGACCAATTGGAGAAAAAATTACTCCATAAATATATGACACCTATTTGATATAAATTGATTTGAAAAGAACTACTCCTATAGCATAGAAGGATAGTATGTTAAAAAAACTTAGACTTAAGCAAACAGCTCTCCTATGATTTTGAATTTATTAATAACTTGGAACCATCATATACAACATATGATGGTTCCTTTTTCATGCTATTATTTTACTTTAATTATCCCAAAATCATTTACTTTTTTCTGCAATAAAAACATGGTTTACATGAGCAGAACTATTTGTTCCAAATATATATTGATATGCATCATCAATTGCTTCATAAGGTTCTACTTCACATTTCAACCAATTCCATGCTTTTGGATTTTCCCCTCCAACTGCACCAAATTGAGTGCTACTTCCTGAAGAAATAATAAAGGTAGAACCAGGAATTTCACCATTCTGAGATTTTTCAGCACCTGTATGTACATATGCTTTAAAAGTAACTTTAGAATTGGTGTCGTTATATAAACGAATTGGTATATAGTATTGCGCACACCAGTTTCCTACATTATGAAGTGGTCTATCTTCTCCAGGACCTGCTATTTGATTAGAACCTGCAATATGGATTGGAATTAAATCACTTTTTGCTTCTCCATTTACTTTAACAAGTGATTTTGGGGAATATTGTTTACGCTGTGTTGAAAAATATTTTCCTTCAAACAATTCACTAGCATTTAAAGTAATTTTATTTACTGAAAAGAAGAATCCTTCACCAATTCCTGTATACTGAACACTTTTTTCATCGTATAGATATGTTTTTGTACTATCTCCAACATTAGAACGATTTTTATAAGCATATACAGAAACCGCTACAGATGCTGTTGTAGTAAATCTTAAATTTCCGCTAAACACACCAGGTGTAATGAGTTTATCCATAATCCATAAACTTTTATAAGGAGAAACTTTTGTTGCAGTTTTAATAACACAATCGCCAACGCCTTTAAAAAATCTCTGCCATACACCACCACTTGTATCAGCCCAAGTGCCATCAGAATGCCCACAATTTGTTGGTGTGATTGTAACGTCAAAATTGTTAGGATTATAAATACGAATACCATAACGTATATTTATATATTCTTTATCTTCTTCCTTTTTATCATTATCTTCTTTTATCTCATTAAAATGTGAATAAAAAACTTGTACATTTCCTGCTGGAACTTCTTGACGAATTAGTCTTGCATTGTTTTCATCTGCAAGCATTTCTTCATCTGTAATATGCTCCGGATAATTACAATAAATCCATGGGGATTCTGTATTGATTGATAATTCAATGGGAATAACACTACTTGGTAAAGTAATATCTTCTGTATTTTGTTTAATTCCATTGTCTAGGTTTGTTCCCGGTAATATGTTTAAAGCCATATCTATTCCTTCTTTCTCTATTGTTTATTTTGCGTATTATCATGATAATTTTGTAAGTGTTAAAACAAATATTTGTTATACTTTATATAGAGAAAGAAGGAGTTATTTTGTCAACCTTATTATTTTATTTTTTTTGTTATTTTGCTCTTATCATAAAAAATATATTATATAAATTGTATTTGTTATACTCTTAACACCTTCTAAGCCTTTCAAATCTCCTTTAAAATAGAAATTATAATATGCCATTTCCTTTTCTTATAATTCCTTTGCAAATGTAACATTTATTTTTCCATCAATCAGTAGATTTATATGCTCATTAACAAGTATCTTATCTATATTTGATGACAAAGTATCCCTTTTACAACTAAAATCTTCCTGCAAATACTTGTTAATCTTTAGAATTTTACTTTAAGCGATATTCTTTTTATTTGACATCACTTTTTTATCCAAACTTTATCTCTATAGTTTCAATATCTTCTAAGTTTTTTGTAGTTCCTTCAAAACGAAAAACATAATCTACGTGATTATTTCCTCCCTGTTCCTTTACAAATATAACATTCTTTTTTTCCCCATCAATTAATAGATTCATATGTTCATTCGCAAATGTCGTATCTTTATGGATTAGCTTTTGGTATCTTTCATTTATCATAGGACCTAGCATTTTTTGTAAGCCACCTATATTAACATTAAGAGACTCAAAATAATAAAATCCAAAACGAAGCTCCAAATCTCTACGAGTACCTCCAGACAATGTACACATTTCGAAATATTTTTCATTTTCTGCTTCTGTATACCACGTTCCATCTTGTTGTTTTTTCATTGAAATAGTAAAATGAGAAACTCCTTCTGTTAAAGGAAGTGTATCATCAAAAGTACGACAAGGAAGGTCAATTGTCCAGTTTGAGATAGGTATCATGACAACAGAAACCCTTTTTTCATCAGACCATACTACATCTGCAAATACTCCTATATCTTTTACAAGTACAATGGTTTCTCCTCCCACATTATAGGAAGAAATCTCTGTTTCTGCCTCTCCGCAGCTCAAATTTACTTTTACATCGGTTTCATATATATTTAATGTAACTAGTTTTATCTGATCTGAAAGCATACTTTGTGTTATAATTTGATTTTCTTTTTGATAATCCAATCGCAGCATACGTTCATCATTGTTATACTCCACTGTAAAACCACAAAGCTCCAAATCTTCTGCAATCACGCCAATTTCTCCATTGACAGCATAGGACGGCATGAGAACGCCATTCATCTCTACCACAACATCACTAGGTATTGCTTTTCCTATGACTCTCGTTCCTCCATAAGCTGTAAAAAAGTTAAAACAAATAAAAATACATACTAGAAATACAAAAACACCTCTTTTTTTCATACCATTTTCCTCCTTTTTTAAATATATAGTGATATATTGTATCTATTATATCACAAAACAGGGTTCTTGCACAAAACAAAAACCCTGTTTTTTATATCATATAACTGTAACCATATATTCTTTCTTTTTATTCATAATACAATCCATTTAAAAATTTGCTTTCATAACTAAATTTAAGATAGTATTTTTTATAACTAACTTATCATGTAAAGATAAAAAAATTTATCATTTGTAAACTAAAATTATTATTTTTCTTTTGGCAACAGTTGCTCAACCTTTGTATCCAAAACAGTTACTTTTGTTGCCACCATATCTACTTTATCATCTACAGCAGTAACTCTTTCATTTATTTTTTCATTAGATGTTGTAAAGCTATGTATTGTTGTTTCAAAGAGTATTTTTAATTCCGAAATCACCTCTGTATTTTTGGTAATCACTTCTAATAATTGAGACTCTCTTTGAATATATTTTTCCAGTTTCATTACCTCTGTTTCATTTTTATCTGCTCTATTTTGAGAAAATAATTTATAAAATGGTATGAATACTAAAATACAAGCAATTAATAATAATATAAAAAAAATGACTAAAATACTATCTGTTTTTTCTATTATCTGATTTAATATTTCTGTTTCATTATTTCCCATTGATATCCTCTCCTTATAGATTTATATATGCTTTTAGCTTAGGTTTCATTTTATTGATTTGTTTGTTCACAGCTTGTCTTGATATATGTAATATTGCTGCAATATCTTTGTCTGAATATCCTTTTATTACTTTTAATTGAAATAATACAAATTCTTTTGCAGTTAATGTCTGTTTCATATCTATCAAAAGAAGCATTTCTTTCATAGAATGGCCAGATGTGGTGTCTACTAAAATATTTTCAAAAGCTACTTCTTCTGGCAAAAGGCAAATATAATTTTCATCATTTTCTTTCTTTTGATTTAATTGTATAAATTCATGGTACATGGCTTTTTTTATATAAGACAAAATATATTTATCTTCATAAAATCTCTTTTCTTCTATGGGAATTTTCATAATAATACGTAAAAATACTTCCGTTAAATCATTATAAGCATCTTCATAACATAAACGATAACAATATTTTTTTAACAATGGTGCAAACTTTTCACACAATACAATGATACTGGCTTTATCATTATTTCTTGCTTTTACTAAAAAATTATATAAAATTCCTGTCTGTTCCATTCCTATCCCACCAATCAAAAATAAATAGTTTTTGATTGGTAAAGATAAAAAAATGCCTATTTTAGCAACCAAATTTTATAAATATTTCAAATAATATTTTTATTGCAGGCAGAGAAAAAGAATCGTATTTCTGTATTTGTTAGGTTACTCCTCAATTTTTGAGAAAATTTCTTTGAAATTGACCAAATATCTTCAATACAACACAAAAAAGAAAGTATCAGAATATAAATCTGATACTTTTTATATGATTTCCGTTGCAACAAAAAACTACTACTATTATATCAAAAGCACATCTCACAAAACATATCCTAATCATAAGCAGTATTGCTGGTATCTTTATCTTCAGTTAAATATTTTTATATTATTTCAAAAAATTTTATTTTTAGGTTGCTGAATTGCTTCTTATCTTCTCTTTTATAAACATAGCAAAAAAAATCTATGAGAAAGAGACAAACTCATAGATGGTCTCTTTTGCTAAATAAATATAAGAGGTGATTTTATGTCAGCAAAATTTTATCAAAGACAAGTAACTTTAACAAATGGCAATGTATTTAATACAAAATTTTACATTGCTGACCCAATGGATTTCTGTGTAGAACCAGCCCCAACAGATACATCTATAAGTTGGGCAAATGCTGGGGCTTTTGGCACAAATGCTTCATTTTTTATGCAGCAAAGCAGTGGAAAAGGATTTATGACAGCACTTCATATTTTTAGAAACAAAAATATGGCCGAGTATTCCGGAAATGCAGAAGGTGGAAATCAAAACTGTGCAGAAGTAGGTAATGACCAAACAGCCATGGATATTATTTACTGTAATGGAACTACTAAAAAAGCAGGCCTTTTAGAAAAAACAGCAGAGTGGACACCAAGTAACAATCATGGTGTAAGTAATATGGAATGGGGAATCGGAGGAATTAATGTGCTGCCAACAAATACTTATGTAAATGAAAGCACATTTTTGACAGCAGTGAAACAATATTACAACAATAAACTAAATTCATTAATTCAATTTGATACTAAGACTTCCAGAACAGCCATCGGAATTAGAAGTGATGGTTCTATCATATTAGTCGCTGTGTTTGGACCTAATATAAATGTCCCTTTAAACAATGGTCCAACAATGTATGATATTCATCTTCTTATGAAATATTTTGGTTGCACAAAAGCATTGTGTCTTGACGGAAGCTCTTGCACAAGAATTTCTTATAAAGAAAATGGTACTCTTAAAGGCAAAGATGCAGGTCAGCGAACAGTATATTGTAGAATACGATTGTTAGTAAATGTAGCCAATGAATGCACTTGGGATTTAAGTTAACTATTAAAGCGAAGAGAGTTTATTCTCTTCGCTTTAATCATAATAAATCATATCTGAAATATAAGGGTCACCAAGTTGTTTGATATCCTCTTCTGTAAATTGATAGGTAGGACAAACAATGACCGTTTTTAAATTGTGAAGTGAATATAACGGTTTTAATGTTTCGATATGAAAGTTGTCATATAAATATAATGTTTCCAGTGCTTTCATATTGGATACAGGGTCTAGATTTCTAATGTCATTTCCTCCCAACCCTAAATAAATAAGACCTGTAAAATCTTTTAAATAGTTTATGTCTGTAATAGGTACTGAATCACTGTTTGTACAATAAGCAATTTCCATATAGAGTAATTTTTCTTTATTTGGTAAACATTGAATAGAAGCAAAATCATCAGAACTAGAATAGCTAATGTTCAAAGATTTTAATTTTCTCAGTTTTTTTAAAAATGAAAAATCATTGATTTCACAATTAGATATATCAAGACGTTTCAAATTCTTAAATTGAGAGATACTATCAGGATTATTAATGACAGCATCGTTAATTCTAAGAGAAAAAACATCTTCCGGTGCTTCTTTTATTTCTTCTAGGGTATCATATGATATTCCGCTTTCTGAAATTTCCGATACTTCCGTAAAATTGATTTCTACACAATCATATGGGGTTTCCTCATATATATTGGGTATTATTTCTTTTCTTTCTCTAAATACCATTACTGCCAATACTGCAACAAACAGAAAACAAAAAATCACAGCAATCTTTTTAGCATTTGACATAATCATTCCCCCTTTTGTTTTTATAAGAAGTTGGAGCAGACGGAACACTGGAAGTGATAACTTTATTTCATGAATGGTTACACAGCAGCGGAAATCATGTAGCCTGCTACTTCAAAGTTAAATATCGAGATATTCACATAAAAAAGAAGTAATCGTATAAGCATATTTATATCATAAATTGATTTCTAAGTATTCCAGCCGTTTCATTTATGAAACTGCCATTTCATTTTATATTTTTAGTAATATACACATATATTATAACTGCAATAGAAAGAATACCACTTATCAGATAAAAGATATCTGCTATTTGAAACCAATGAAGTGCTTCTAACAATTCTTGAGAAGAATATCCAACTGCTTTTTTTGTTGTCCCTATATAAAATCCAATCATATATGTGATGATTATACCAATAATACCAATGATATAAATCATTTTATTAAATTTATGCTTCTTATGTTTCATAAAAACCCTCCCTTTGATAGTTGTAAAACAATCCTACTATTTTCTTTCATTTCCACGAAACATTTTATAAAATTATACCACATTTTGTAGTCCTCTAACAGTGTTAAAAAGATGCCATTTAGAAAAGCTGGCTTTCTCAATATTTTTGTAAGTGGTACTATTTCTTGTTTTAATAATATATAAACACAGCCATTCATATTCTTATATTTTTCCAAACAAACTACGTCTTAGTAAGCTTTAAAGCATACTCTTTAGAAGAAATTCCTGCTTCTCTCCAATCTTGTAGTTGGCACTCCTTTTTTCAGTGAGCCTAGTATCATAGAAACAAATTATATGCATAAAAAACGGTATGACATTACAGTCATACCGCTTTCTGTTTTCGCTATATTTTACTATTTGTAATATACTTTCTCTTATTTCTTTAAAAATAATAATTCTGAAATATCTATTTTTAATAGCTTTGCAATCTCTTCTATGGAAAATCCATTTTCATACAAATTTTTCGCCGATACCATAATACCTTCTATTCTTCCTTCTGCCCTGCCTTCTTTCCTTCCTTCTGCCCTGCCTTCTATTCTTCCTTCTGCCCTGCCTTCTTTCCTTCCTTCTACCCTGCCTTCTTTTCTCCCCTCTGCTCTAGCTTCTTCTCGTATTTCCTGTTCTCTCATAAGCAATTTTATATATGCCATATTCATTTATGCCATATCCCTTCTCATTTCTTTAAAAATAATAATTCTGAAATATCTATTTTTAATAGCTTTGCAATCTCTTCTATGGAAAATCCATTTTCATACAAATTTTTCGCCGATACCATAATACCTTCTATTCTTCCTTCTGCCCTGCCTTCTTTCCTTCCTTCTGCCCTGCCTTCTATTCTTCCTTCTGCCCTGCCTTCTTTCCTTCCTTCTACCCTGCCTTCTTTTCTCCCCTCTGCTCTAGCTTCTTCTCGTATTTCCTGTTCTCTCATAAGCAATGTCATATATTCCACCATCCATTCTTTATTTGCCTTCACTTCTTTGACTTTCTTTTCCAGCATCCTTACAAAATCACAATCACTGCTTTGACCGCCAACATATTTGAGAAATGCTCTGATGTCTGGGTCATCTGCCTTTTCATAAGCCTTTGTATTAAAAAACAGTTTTTTTGCAGCATCTCCCAATCTCAGCGATTTCTCCTCCACACAAAAATTTTCAAAGGTATACTGGGGCTTATCCATGTCAAAAGGGTCAAATGTACAGATAAATATAATATAGCTTTCCTTTAAATTTTTATAATACGCTCCCTTTTCAATGATATTCAAATCTATCATGCCTTGATAATATCGGCTTCTTTTTGCCAAATCCTTTTGAGCTGTTGTCTGCATTTCTACATTGAACACCCTGTCCTCGTCTTCCACATAAACATCTAGGCGGACACTTTTGGACTCAAAAGCAATGTCAATGTTTTTTTGCTCTTCTATATATTTTAAATCTTTAATTTTGATATGCAGCAATTTCTCCAATGTGATTTTGCAGATTTCTTTATCCCGCATCACCTTTGAAAATAAGAAATCATCTTGTATTTCCAGTTCTTCCCATGTTTTTACTGTATACATTGTTTTCCTCCTTACTCCTCTTTTTTTATTATACTATATTCTGTTCCTTTTCTCAAATTGTTTCGTATATCCCTTTCTGCTTCTTCTATCTTTTTTCCATACCATAATGCAAACAGCTCTTCCATTCTTTTATAACCCCTTTCGGTGAGAGGAGCCTCCAAAGAAGTCAAAGACAGCATCATCAGCTCTTCCTCTGGAATATGATATGTACTGCCAACAAACTGATTGCCATAATACACAGGTTTTTCAAATGATAATATCCTTTTTATTTCTGCTTTTGAAACC
>ERZ1643246.4890-NODE-4890-length-10221-cov-14.510329_pt1 | contig 10221 bp, 10 predicted proteins | sample MGYA00579265_ERZ1643246 | MGnify/ENA primary metagenome ERZ1643246 (study PRJEB29033, sample SAMEA4952261) | chicken gut metagenome | biome: Broiler Chicken; feature: Gastrointestinal Tract; material: Caecum | place: Ireland | collected 2018 | study: Broiler...
AGGATGCTCCTGATATAATATCACCGTAACAAAATTAACAATTGTGTAACATTTAAAACTTCCTACAAAAGATAAAGACACAAATGTCAGGGAGGTTTTATATGGGCAAAACACACATCAGGCAAAAAGTGGTCCTTTCTGCTATTGCAGGGGTGATCATGATCCCGGGGAGTGTGCTTCGTGTATCAGCTGCAGAGGAAACAGAAGAGCAGCCGTTTATACAGGCATCAGGGATTGAATCGGTACTGGAAGAATGTTATGAGACTGAGTTAAAAGACAATATTGATCTCTATCTGGTGCCAACAGAAGAGGGAGAGTATTTGAATATGGCATTTTCTGATACAGGAGATTATACCTATATCAGAAGTGCCCCGGATGAGGACAGTGACTGGGTCGGAAAGCTTTATAAAGATTCGGCGGCCCAGGTGCTGGAATATCTGGACGGCTGGACAAAGATTCGTTCAGGCTCGGCTGAGGGATATGTTCCTGCAGATACGCTTATTACAGGAAATGAAGCTCAGGAACATGCAAAAGAGTATGAAAATAATAAGGTTACGGTTACGGCATCCGTTCTCAATGTCAGAGACGGACAGGGGACGGATGCAAATATCCTGACACAGATTGAGATGGATGAGCAGTATCAGGTAACCGGAGAACCGGTTGATGGCTGGTATCCGGTTAAAGTAGGAGATATTGACGGCTGGGTATCAGGAAATTATGTAACGCAGGAAACTTCCTACTCCTATGGGGAGACAAAGGAGGAAGAAGAACAACGGATTGCGGAAGAAAAAGCAGAGGAAGAACGAAAAGAGCAGGAAGCAGCCAGGCAGGAGGCGGCAGAGGCTTCTGTGCTGAATGACAGCACGGGAGTGTCAGGACAGGCTGTGATAGATTATGCCTGTCAGTTTGTGGGAAATCCCTATGTATGGGGAGGAACAAGCCTTACAAACGGCGCGGACTGTTCCGGCTTTGTCCAGTCGGTATATGCATATTTTGGAATCAGTCTTCCAAGGACGACATATGATATGGTAAATTCCGGATATGCTGTAAGCTATGATGAAGCACAGCCGGGCGATCTGATTCTGTATGGAGATTGCAGCCATGTAGGGCTTTATATGGGAGATGGAAATATAGTAAATGCTCTCAACTCAGAAAAAGGAATCTGTATCTGTAGTGCCACATATACAAATATTTATGCGATCAGACGCGTGCTCTGATACAGATCTATAGTACAAAGCGAAGATATATTATAATAAGAACGGGAAGATTGTATTTTACTGAAAATGCAGTTTTCCCGTTTTCGACATTATATATGATAAAATAAGCAAAATGCACAAAAATGTTTTTATTTGTAAAAATCCGTCGAAATCAGAAATCAGGAAGTTTTCAACTTATCCACACTCTGAACAATGAAAAACGTGGAAAAAGTAAGGTTTTCTACTGAGTTATCCACATTATCCACACAAAAACATATGTTTTTGGTGAATTACTCGGGAACGAAAAAAGAACGAACGTTTTGGTGAGTTGTTATGAAAATGTAAAATTGTCGAAAAAAATCGGTTTCATTCTTGACTTTTAAGTATTCAAAAAAACAAAAAATACTGAGGAAACATTTCAGAAAATTCAGAAAAGATTGTTAAATACATAGCGGCAGACAATATATACTGTATAAAATGGAAAAACACGGTTGATAATTTAATTGGCAGGGATTATAATAAGAAACACTGAAGAAATTCAATTAATTTAAGGAGGAAATAGAAATGGCACAGGTTTCTAAAGATACAAAAATCGGAGAACTTCTCAACATTTTTCCGGGGTCTGCACCGATCCTTATGGAGATAGGAATGCACTGTCTCGGCTGTCCGGCATCCCAGATGGAGACGCTGGAGGAAGCGGCTATGGTACACGGTATTGACAGCGCTCTTCTTGTAGAGAAGATCAACGCTGCTATGGCGGCAGAACAGTAGAAAGAGTAAAATGAAAGCCCCGGAGAATGGGCATCTTTGAAAGATGATCCGTTCTCCGGGGTTTTTTTAGTTGTTCTCACAGTGAGGATAGCTTCTGCACGGCATCTGCAGATACGATAATATCACAGTGTTCCTCCAGAAAAGCAAGGATAGTGGAATCTGTTTTTTCAGGAGTGCCGTACTCGGAAAGCATATTGCAGATCTTGTTGAATTCGCTGGTCATGTGTTCCGATGGTGCAAGCGCAAGCAGGAAAACTCCCTCGGAAGTATCTTTGTATAATGTGTTCGCGCCACTGTAAAGCGGTGCGATAAGGCGTGCCGCTTTGATTGCGCTGTCAAGTGATTCGAAGGAAAACAGGCGTACAGAAAATACCGGCGCACCAGTTTCTTCTTTTTCCTTTTTGCCGGTTGTGGTTCCCGCTGCCGCCTCTTTTACTTTGTTCAGGAGGTTAAGAAATTCATCCGCGCCTTCAAGCTTCTCCAGTGTTTCGACATTAATCGGATCAGTTTCACCCGCAGGTGTAAAGCGGGAAAAGCGTGTATCAAGTTCCTCCGGATCTTCGACCTTTGTTATGATAAGAACAATGGAATCGGCCGAAGACGGAATTGCTTCTATCATAAGCGGTATATTATCCGCTTCAAAACCAAAGTCAAAAGAGGCCTGCTGCATCATATCGCGAAATAAAGATTTTGCTTTCTCAGTGCCATAGGCAAGCTCGCTCAGCTTTAGATGGCGCGCTGCCAGATCAGCGTGTGTCAGCGTACAACGAATCTGATTTTCATTGAGCTTTTCAATCTTCATATAATCACATCCTTATACTATATAAGATAATATGCACATCAAATAGATTTAGATACATATTCTCATGATTAGTATAAACAAAAAATATGGCAATGTAAAGAAAAAATATCTGATCGTTCCTGCGGCATTTTGTATGTTGTATATTTTGGAGAGTATGTGGAAAACTCTGTCTGGTACGTGAGGCGCTTTATCAACAAATCAACACAGGTTATGAACAATAAACACATTGCAAACTGTATGCGGGGCTCATATAATGGCACTTACAAAAGACGGCATTGCCGATAAGTAAATGCATGGAAGGGAGGAGTACGGAAACGAAAAAGTGAATGGTGAGTTCCCGCTGAAGATCCGGCTGTCTTTTGCATTTCAGAATGCCGACAGTATGTCACAGATACTTCCTTATGGCAGTCTGATTAACTTTATTCTATTTATCGCGGTCAGGGCGGGCGAAGGAGTATACAATGAAAATGGATGAGACAGTTTACAGAGAGCTGTTTACAGAACTGGAAAATTATGAACAGAAGGGAATTGATATTTCAATTGACGGATATCGCGCAAGTCCCCTGCAGATTGTAACAGCTTATATGACAAAAGAAGAAGGTACATATATGCGTGATTATGTTCTGAGTCGGGAAGGAAATATAGAGGCGCTGGCATTTACTGATATTAATCATCAGGCGGGAAATACCCCTTGACCTGCCGGACAGAAAATAATTACTGATGTATTTTCATTAGGCTGTTTAAATTCTTCTCTAACAGGTAAATTATTAATGACTGGAAATGAATATGTGGTATAATGATTGCACAATGTGCAATTCGGGCCGGTGAAAAACGGTCCGCCCTGCTGCGCAGGGATTATACCGGCACCCCACGGCTTGAAAAGTAAATAGCGCTAAAGCGCCGCTTCCTTTTCTGTGCACGTGGTATAATAATTACCGATAGGAGGTACGGAATGGACGAAAGAGAAAGAAAGGGCGCACGCGGGAAGCGAAGCAAAACAGCCGGACCGCAGAAACAGCGTCCTGACAGATACGCCCACGGACCGTCAGACAGAGGTTCCGGCCGCAGACGGGCAGTCAGACCGGGATCGGGGAAGAGAAGCAGCAGAGCCAGAAGAAGACGGCGTAATGCAGTGATAAGATGGTTGATCTTCATTATATTGATACTTGCAGCGGCAGGAGGTTTCCTGATCTGGCATAGATACGGTGCATCAAATGAGAGAGCGGACCGGGAACAATATTATGGACTGGATCAGGAAGATGAAATTGCGGTTGTGGTCAATAATGAAGTTGTCAGAGATGAGGCGGACTCTTCGGCAGAAGAATCAGAGACCTCGCCTGCACCGGGAAAAGTTTACGACGGACAGTATTATATAGAATATTCAGTTGTGAGAGACCGGATTAATAGTCGGTTTTACTGGGATCCGAATGAGAATATCCTGCTGTATACATTACCGGAGGGCAATGTTGCGGTAGAGGTCGGAAGTAATGAATATACAGATGTTGCGGAGAAGAAAAGCGCGGATTATACGATCCTGAAGACAGAAGGAAGTACGGCATATATTGCACTTCCGTTCATCCAGGAGTATACAAATATGGACTATGAAGTGTATGATGATCCGGTCAGAGCTGTAATCACATCCGAGTGGGGCGAGATACAGACGGCGGAAATCAAAAGAGACACTGAGGTACGGTATCAGGGTGGAGTGAAGAGTCCGATTCTTACAGAGATAAAGAAGGGAAGCAAAGTTACAGTTCTCGAGGATGAAAATGACTGGATGAAAGTGGGGACAGAAGATGGGTTTATCGGTTATGTCCGGACAAGACTTTTAAACGACATTCATGAAGAAACAACCTCCAGAGAATTTGATGAACCTGTATATACAAATATTTCCAAAGATTATACCATTAATATGGCGTGGCATAATGTCTCAAACTCCGATGCGAACGGATATATTCTCCAGACGATTGCGGAGACCAAGGGGCTCACAACGATTGCGCCTACATGGTTCAGCCTCGCGGATACGGAAGGAAATGTCACATCTCTTGCGGATGCGGATTATGTAAACTATGCCCATCAGTCCAATTTAGAAGTCTGGGCAGTGCTTCGTGATTTCCATGGGGGAATCAATTCTTATGATGAGACGTATGAAGTGCTCAGTTATACTTCCAAACGTACAAGGGTAATCAACCAGGTGGTTGCGGAGGCTATTGAAAACGGCATTGACGGGATTAATCTTGATTTTGAGCTGGTGTCAGCTGCCTGTGGAGAACATTATATCCAGTTTGTGCGGGAATTGTCAGTCAGATGCAGACAGAATGGTCTTGTGTTATCTGTTGATAACTATGTGCCGCAGCCGTACAACGAACATTATGATATAGAAGAGCAGGGAAATGTGGCCGATTATGTAGTGATTATGGGATATGATGAACATACCGACGGCTCCTATGAAGCAGGTTCGGTTGCTTCAATCGGTTATCTTGAGAATGGGATAACAGATGCCCTGAAGTCTGTGTCGGCTGATAAACTGATTGCCGGAGTACCGTTTTTTACCAGACTCTGGTTTGAAACGCCTAAGACTGAAGATGAGCTTGCTCAGGAAGCGGGCACGGAGGCGGCATCTTACCCGAACAAAGTCACAAGCTCGGCATATGGAATGGACGAAGCGGCGCGGGTTGTGGAAGATGCGGGTGTACAGGCTCAGTGGGATTCAGAAACCATGCAGAATTATGCCCAGTGGGAGGCTGACGGTGGAACGTATAAGATATGGCTGGAAGACAATCAGTCCCTTGAAGAGAAACTGAAAGTTATTAAATCCAATGATCTTGCCGGAGTTGCGGAGTGGAGCCTTGGTATGGAGAATTCATCGGTTTGGGATCTGATTCTCCAATATGTGAACTGATTGTGGATGTACTACCAGGGTGGTGACAGAACAGTTTATTGCAGACTTTGATACAGTTGTGCCGTAAAATAAGATACTTCAGAAAGAGACATCCTCTTTCCGCATATATATTATATGTAGGAAAGGGGATGTTTTTTATGAAAAAGAGAATGAAATACGCAGTAATTATTCTGATAATGGCTGGAATAATTTTTCTCTGCCAATATGTGGGAAGAGGGCTGCGAGATTATATTATGGCTGACAGGGCGGCGGCTACATCAGTTTCAGGTTCGGAGAAATTAGTTGTCCTGGATCCGGGGCACGGAGGCATTGATGCGGGAAAGACAGGAGTAAATGGAGCAGAAGAAAAGGAAATAAACTTAAAAATTGCTTTGATAGCAAAAAGAATGCTGATAGAAGAAGATATTCCGGTTATTATGACACGCGAGAGCGATGACAGGCTTGGAGATACACAGACGAAGGATCTGAAAGAACGGGTAAAAATTATGAATGAATCTCGTCCGGCACTTGTTGTAAGCATACATCAGAATAGTTTTCAAGGGTCTGATGTGAAAGGACCGCAGGTGTTTTACTATACGGATTCTGCGGAGGGGAAGACTGCTGCAGAGATTCTGCAGGCGGGACTGAATCAGATTGATCCGTCTAATGCAAGAGATATGAAGTCTAACGGTTCCTACTATATATTAAAGCACGCGGAGGTCCCTGTCGTTATTGTTGAATGTGGTTTTCTTAGTAATGCGGAGGAGGCGGCAAAGCTTGTAACCGACGAATATCAGGAAAAAATTGCATCGGCTGTTGCTGCCGGGATTATACAATACATACGCGAAAATTCACAGTGATTTCCCGGCCTACAAAATAGTTTTTTTTTAGTACGAATGATGGTATAATAAAATTTATGGAAACAAAAATTATAAAAATAGATAAAAATCAAATAAACGAAGAGGTAATCAAGGAAGCCGGAGCGCTTCTGAGAGAAGGAAAACTGGTTGCATTTCCGACGGAGACAGTGTACGGCCTGGGGGCGGATGCGCTTCAGGAAGAGGCGGCAAAAAGGACTTATGAGGCGAAAGGCAGGCCATCGGATAATCCGCTTATCGTGCATATAGCCGACTATGATGATCTGAAAAAGATTGCAATAAATATTCCTCCGGAGACAGATATGCTGGCAGCGCATTTCTGGCCGGGGCCGCTGACGATGATTTTTCAAAAAAGCGATATAGTGCCGTATGGAACAACGGGAGGACTGGATACAGTTGCTGTCCGAATGCCGGTTGATCCGATAGCTCAGGCGCTGATCAGGGAAGCGGGCGGATTTGTATCGGCTCCCAGCGCCAATACTTCCGGGCGGCCGAGTCCTACGACAGCGCAGCATGTGGAGGAGGACCTTAACGGAAAGATTGACATGATACTTGACGGTGGAACCGTGGATATCGGACTGGAATCCACTATACTGGATATGACTGTTTCGCCGCCCATGATCCTGAGACCGGGAGCGATTACGGAAGAGATGTTCGAAAAAGTGATCGGTCCGGTAAACGTCGATCAGACGCTTTTAAGTGAGAACAGTACACAGGCGCCTAAAGCGCCGGGCATGAAATACAGGCATTACGCGCCAAAGGCAAAACTGATGATTGTAGAAGGGGATCTCAGAGAAGAGATACTTGCCATACGTCAGCTGGCATATGAGGCGGACAGAAAAGGACATCCGGTCGGGATTATTGCCACGAGCGAGACGCTTCCCTTTTATAATCACGGAATTGTGAAAAACATCGGCACAAGGGAAAATGAGAAGAGCATCGCACGCAATCTGTACGGAGTATTGCGGGAATTTGATGAGGAAAATGTGGATACGATTTACAGCGAGTCTTTTGCGGTACAGGGAATGGGAACCGCGATTATGAATCGGCTGGAAAAAGCGGCAGGGCATCTGAGAATATCTGCATCAGAGGTTGTAAAGCTTCAGAAATACAGAAGAATAACTTTTGTGAGCGGAACGGATTCAGCCAGAGGGCCGATGTGCGCGGAACTTCTGAGGCATTGTGATCTGAAACAGGAATATGTGATTGACTCCAGAGGGATGGTCGTACTCTTTCCTGAACCGGCAAATCAGAAGGCGGAAGCTGTTATGAAAAGTGTGCAGATGACATTGGAGGGGCATAGTTCGCTGCAGCTGGATCCTGAAGAAATCCAGGAAGATACATTAATCCTTACAATAGATCAAAGCGAAAAGGAAAAAATACTTGCGGAATGCGATGCGTCAGAAAATGTATATACGCTTAATGAATTTACCGGTGACAATACAGAAATTCCGGATCCTTACGGCAAGCCTCTGACAGCCTATGGGGAATGTCTGGAAGTGCTGGAAAGAATAATTAAAAAACTTGCGGATAAATTAAATTCACTTATGGAGGAAGGAAAATGGGAAGAACAGTCGTGATGGATCATCCGCTGATTGCGCATAAGATCAGCTATATTCGTCAGGAGAATGTCGGGACGAAAGAATTCAGAGAGGTTATCGGGGAGATTGCGCAGCTTATGTGCTACGAAGCAACGAGAGATCTCAAGACGGAGGATGTGAAGATTAAGACGCCGATTGCGGAGATGACGGGAAAAATGCTTACCGGTAAAAAACTCGCGATTGTACCGATTCTTCGCGCCGGTCTTGGAATGGTGGACGGAATGCTTTCTCTGATTCCCACTGCAAAAGTAGGGCATATTGGTCTGTACAGGGATCCTGAGACACTGGAGCCGGTAGAATACTACTGCAAACTTCCGGCGGATTGCGGCGAAAGAGAAGTGTTTGTGGTAGATCCCATGCTTGCTACGGGCGGATCCAGTACGGCGGCGATCCGTATGCTGAAGAATAAAGGGGTGAAACATATCCGTTTTCTCTGTATATTAGCTGCACCGGAAGGTCTGAAGCGAATGCAGAAAGAACATCCGGATGTTGACATTTATATAGGGGCTCTGGATGAGAGATTGAACGACCACGGCTATATTGTTCCGGGGCTTGGAGATGCGGGAGACCGTATATTCGGTACTAAATAGTCTGCGCGGAAAATCAGCCAATGCTGTCCGCGGCGCAAAGGAGATAGTGAAATGTCAGGAAAAAGAACGGATTATCTGTCATGGGATGAATATTTTATGGGAGTGGCAATGCTGTCCGGAATGAGATCGAAGGATCCTAACACGCAGGTTGGGTGCTGCATTGTAAGCGAAGATAATAAAATACTTTCTATGGGGTATAATGGATTCCCAATCGGATGTTCGGATGATGAATTTCCGTGGGCCAGAGAGGGAGAGGATCCTCTCGAAACAAAATATGTGTATTCAACACACAGCGAACTTAATGCAATCTTAAATTACAGCGGCGGCAGTCTTGCAGGAGCAAAGCTGTACGTTACGCTTTTCCCGTGCAATGAATGTGCCAAGGCAATTATACAGTCGGGAATAAAGGAAGTAATCTACGACTGTGACAAATATGCCGATACCGCCGGTGTTCAGGCATCAAAACGCATGATGGATGCAGCCGGCGTTCGGTATCATCAGTATCACAGAACACATCGGAAGATCGAAATTGATCTGTGATTTAAATGCTCCCGGAGGGGAGCATTTCTGCGCATAAAATAATACGAAAGAAAGAGGAACTTTATTATGAAACGTATCTTAATGATGGTGCTTCGCAATCTGTTTATAGTTCCGTATGGATGGGTACGGCTGTGTTATAGAGCGGCCCATGTGGAAAAATACAGTGAGGATGATATGTATTCGTTTCTTCAGTGGATTGATCTCCATGCAAACCGCGGAGGAAATGTGCATATTGATGTTCACGGTGTAGAAAATCTTCCGGAGAAAAACGGATTTATGTTTTTCCCTAATCACCAGGGACTGTACGATGTTCTGGCCATTATTGAAGCGTGTCCGAGACCGTTTTCGGTTGTTGCAAAGAAAGAAATTGGTAATATTCCTTTTTTAAAACAGGTATTTGCCTGTATGAAAGCATATATGATTGACCGCGAAGATGTCCGGCAGGCAATGCAGGTTATCATTAATGTGACAAAAGAAGTGAAGAAGGGCAGAAATTATCTTATATTTGCAGAGGGAACCCGTTCGAAAAATGGTAATCATGTCGGGACATTCAAAGGCGGAAGTTTTAAATCTGCGACTAAGGCGCAGTGCCCGATTGTGCCGGTAGCACTGGTGGACTCCTTTAAGCCGTTTGATACGAATACGATCCGTCCTGTAACCGTGCAGGTGCATTTCCTCGAACCGATATATTATGAAGAGTATAAAGATAAGAAGACTACGGAAATTGCTGCCGAAGTTCAGAAGAGAATACAGCAGGTAATAGATGCTAACGCATAATATATGGAGATGGAGCATTTTATCAAAAAGTTTTTAAATTTTCCGTTGACATTAACGGGAGCCTTTAGTATAATAAATTTCGCACTATTAGTGCAGAACTGAATAAAAACACTGTGGAAGCCACAGTCCAATTCAGAATCAGGAGAAATACTCAAGAGGCTGAAGAGGCGCCCCTGCTAAGGGTG
>ERZ1643246.4894-NODE-4894-length-10211-cov-8.378102_pt1 | contig 10211 bp, 8 predicted proteins | sample MGYA00579265_ERZ1643246 | MGnify/ENA primary metagenome ERZ1643246 (study PRJEB29033, sample SAMEA4952261) | chicken gut metagenome | biome: Broiler Chicken; feature: Gastrointestinal Tract; material: Caecum | place: Ireland | collected 2018 | study: Broiler...
TGAAGAAGAAATTCGGCGTCTCCACCCAGCATTATTCCTTTGCCGTGAAGGCATTTGTGGACATGGCAAAGCAGTTTGATATGTCCCAATATGAGTTCGCTGTCCGGGAGACAAAGACTGCAGAAGTGATCCGTGACGTCAGCACTATGAAAAGTGAGATCGGCGTTCTCTATCTCAGTGATAATAACAGAAGAGTTCTGGAGAAACTGTTCCGCTCGGCAGGACTTGTGTTCCATCATCTGATCGACTGTCAGACCTATGTGTATCTGTGGAAAAAGCATCCTCTGGCAGGTGAGGCGGTCATTGGTCTGGATCAGCTTTCCGACTATCCCTGCCTTGCATTTGAGCAAGGGGAAAACAGCTCCTTTTCTCTCGCAGAGGAAATTCTCTCCACGAATGAATATCCCAAGATCATCTGGGCAGACGACAGGGCGACCATGCTGAATCTGATGGTCGGGCTGAACGGATATACACTCTGTTCCGGGATTATCTGCGAGGAACTCAACGGCAATGAATTTACGGCCGTTCCATTTCGAAATGATAATGAGAATTACAGCAGTGTTATGGAAATCGGTTATATTACCAGAAAAAATACAATCCCGGGGAAGGCAGGCGGGATGTATATAGAGGCGTTGAAAAATTATCTTGCTGCCAGAGAATAGTTCTGCAGCCGTGTGGCCGCGGCTTCTTTTTACATGCGAGTCAGACTCACCTAACTCAAAGATGGATATCAGTATCCGCAGAACTGTTCATGGCTGCATATATTTCAGCCCCGGCTATAGGTTTATCCTATAACCGGGTATTTTTTTTGTGTATTAGGCAGAAGATATTTACTGTGATAGGATGAATCCAACGGCAAAAGAGGTACAGAACACCGCCGTGTCAAATAAATACGACAAAGGAGGAAACTATCATGACAGACATCAGAAATTCACAGAACTGGGGCTTTGAGACAAAACAGGTACACATCGGGCAGGAACAGCCGGATCCGGCGACCGGAGCAAGAGCGGTTCCGATCTATGCGTCCACATCCTTTGTGTTTGATGACTGTCAGCACGCGGCGGACCGGTTTGCCCTGAAGGACAGCGGCAATATATACGGAAGGCTGACCAACCCGACGGTGGATGCATTCGAGCAGAGAATCGCGGCACTGGAGGGCGGCACGGCAGCTCTTGCAACAGCATCCGGCGCAGCGGCAATTACCTACACATTTCAGGCACTGGCGAAGGCGGGAGAACACATTGTATCCTCCAAGACTATATACGGAGGCACTTATAATCTGCTGGCCCATACGCTGCCTCTTACAAGCGGGATTACAGCAACTTTTGCAGATCCCGAAGAAGATGGTGCGTTCGAGGCTGCGATCCGTGAGAATACGAAGGCGATTTTTGCGGAGACGCTGGGAAATCCGAATTCCAATGCTGCAGATCTGGAAAAGCTTGCAGAGATTGCCCGCCGGCACAAGATTCCGCTTGTGGTGGATTCCACATTTGCTACACCGTATCTGACGAGGCCGATTGAGTATGGCGCGGATATTGTGGTGCACTCTGCTACAAAGTTTATCGGCGGCCATGGTACGGCTCTGGGAGGAGTGATTATTGACAGCGGCAGGTTCGATTGGAAACGTTCGGGGAAATATCCGTGGATATCCGAGCCCAATCCGAGCTATCACGGCATCTCTTTTACAGAGGCGGCACCTGAGACGGCGTTTGCTGCCTATGTGCGTGCCGTACTCCTGCGGGATACAGGAGCCGCACTTTCCCCGTTCCATGCATTTCTTCTGCTTCAGGGACTGGAAACTCTTTCACTCAGGGTGGAACGTCATGTAGAAAATGCCCTGAAGATCGTGAATTATCTGGCATCCCATCCGCAGGTGGAGGCAGTGCATCATCCGTCTCTTGAAAGTGAACCGGCCCATGCACTGTATGAGAAGTATTTTCCACAGGGAGGCGGTTCCATATTTACTTTTGAAATCAGAGGAGATGCCGGAACTGCACGGAAATTTATTGACAATCTTCCGATCTTTTCGCTTCTGGCGAATGTGGCGGATGTGAAATCCCTTGTCATACATCCGGCAACTACTACACACAGCCAGTGTACGCCGGAGGAACTGGAGGAACAGGGAATCCGGCCGAACACGATCCGGCTGTCCATCGGGATCGAGAAGGCTGAGGATCTGATCGCGGCACTTGACACAGCGTTTGCGGCACTTTAATGAGTTTGGATATGAAAGGAGAATTTAAATGGCAGGTTACTATAAAAGTGCATTGGAACTGATCGGTAATACTCCGATGGTGGAACTTACAAATATTGAAAAGGAGCTCGGGATGGAGACAATTATTCTGGCGAAACTGGAATATTTTAATCCTTCGGGAAGTGTAAAAGACCGGATCGCAAAGGCGATGATCGAAGATGCAAAGCGCCGGGGATTGTTAAAGGCAGGCTCTGTAATTATCGAGCCTACTTCAGGAAATACCGGAATCGGACTTGCGGCTATCGCGGCGGCAAAGGGATATCGGATTATCCTTACCATGCCGGAGACTATGAGTGTGGAGCGCAGAAATATTTTGAAAGCTTATGGAGCAGAGCTGGTGCTTACGGACGGCGCAAAGGGGATGAAAGGTGCCATCGCGAAGGCGGAAGAACTGGCGGCAGAGATACCGGATAGTTTTATCCCGGGACAGTTTGCCAACCCGGCAAATCCGGCAGTGCACAGGGGCACAACCGGACCCGAGATCTGGAGAGATACGGATGGAAAAGTTGATATCTTTGTGGCAGGAGTGGGAACCGGAGGAACGATTACAGGAACCGGGGAGTTTCTGAAATCAAAGAACCCGGATATCAGAATTGTGGCTGTGGAGCCTGCTGAGTCTCCGGTATTGTCCGAGGGAAGAGCCGGAAAACATAAGATACAGGGTATCGGAGCGGGATTTGTTCCTGATGTATTGAATACGTCGGTTTATGATGAGGTGATAAAGGTAAAAGACGAAGACGCATTTGCTGCAGCAGGATATCTTGCCGGAAAAGAAGGAGTCCTGACGGGAATCTCTTCGGGCGCTGCACTGCATGCAGCTATAGAACTTGCAAAGAGACCGGAAAACACAGGAAAAATGATCGCAGTGCTCCTGCCCGATTCCGGAGACAGATATTATTCAACACCTTTGTTTACCGGTACACATGCGGAGGGGCAGAAGCAGGTATACAACAGTATGACCTCATTATCGTGACTGAGAGCTCTTTGACTGAGAACGTTCTTTCCAGATATAGTATCCGATAAAGGCAAGTGCCGTGATGACCCATGTCACGGGATAACTGAATATGATCGCATGGATTGTAGGAGAAATCTTCAGAACACCTGCCAGCCATATGATTCTGAGCACGCAGACGCCCAGCAGGGTGATCACCACGGGGACAATTACATTCCCGCGTCCGCGCAGAGATCCCCCCAGCACCTCGATAAACACATATACAATGTACCACGGGGTGATAAAAAGGAGCATATCGGCTCCGATCCGGACTACGGTCTCATCCGAAGTAAAAAGGCGGAAAAGGAAGCTTCTGGCTGCGATGAGGACCGCTGTAAGGATGAAAGATACTGCAAGATCCATGCAGAGGCATACACGGGTGCTCCGGCGCACGCGGTCCGTCTTTCCGGCGCCATAATTCTGACCGACAAATGTTGTGATGGAAATTCCAAAAGCTGTGCTCACCATCCAGAAAACAGCATCCAATTTGCCGTAAGCAGACCAAGCGGCGGCAGTGTCCGTGCCAAATGTGTTGATGGCAGCTTGAATCGCAATATTGGTGATTGCAAACAGGATGGACTCAAAACCGGCGGGAAGACCCAGCTTCAGCTGCAGTTTTAGGAGCGAACCGTGAAAACGGATCTTCCGGATGGACAGATGAAGCGGCCTGCCCGAACGCGTCAGCTTCATTGTGACCAGCAGGGCGCTGACAGCCTGTGCAATCAGCGTGGCAACAGCAACACCCGCAACCCCGGTGTGGAAAAGGAGGACGAAGGCTGTATCCAATATAATGTTGATGATACAGCAGGCGATCAGGATATACAGAGGCGTTTTTGAGTCTCCGGCAGCGCGCAGGATGGCGGATCCCATATTGTAGACAAGTACAAAAAGAATGCCTGCAAAATAGATCCGCAGATAGGTCAGGGAGTCGTCCATAATCTCGGCCGGTGTATTCATCAGTCCGAGCATAAACGGTGCGGACAGTATTCCGATAAATGTCAGAACGATGCCGCCGGCTGCTGCGATTGCATATGCGTTGTGGAGACCCGCATTGGCGGTTTCTTCCTTGCGCGCCCCGACAAACTGGGCAATCGTAACAGCGGCACCTGAGGAAAGACCGGTGAAGAACCCGACCGCGAGTGACACAATCTGAGCTGAAGAACCTCCTACACTGGCAAGCGCCGCTTTTCCTACAAACTGTCCTACGATGACACTGTCAATAGTATTGTATAACTGCTGAAAAAAAGTCCCGAGCAGAATCGGGAAGAAAAATAGAAGAAGCTGCTTCCATATTATCCCTTCTGTGATTTCATTTTTCGTCTGGCGTATTGTTTCCATAAAAGACCTCATTTGTATCGCATTTTTCCGGATGTTTTCCGGGCATGAAAATCAGCATAAGTATTATAATCTTCCGGTCAGGAAAGAGCAATATAAAAGTTAAAAAGAACACTTGTTCGATTTAATGATTTGTGTTATTCTGTATATATCAGAGGATTTCAAAGAGACTGCAGGGAGGCGTGATATGAATGGAAGACAGGACTTATATTGCAATTGATCTGAAGTCATTCTATGCATCTGTGGAATGTATGGAGCGGGGACTCGATCCGATGACTACGAATCTGGTGGTAGCAGACATAAGCAGGACACAGAAGACGATCTGCCTTGCGGTCTCCCCTTCTCTTAAGGCATACGGCATCCCGGGGAGAGCGAGACTTTTTGAAGTGATTCAGAAGGTCAGGGAGATCAATGCACGGAGGCGGCAGGCTGCGCCCGGACATCAGTTTACCGGAACGTCCTGTCAGGATCCGGAGCTTAAGAAAGAGCCGTCACTGGCACTGGATTATGTGACCGCTCCTCCGCAGATGGCCCGCTATATGAAGATCAGCGGTGATATCTATGAAGTTTATCTGAAATATATCGCTCCGGAGGATATCCATGTTTATTCTATCGATGAAGTGTTTCTAGATGTTACAGCATATCTTGGGACTTATAAGATGACGGCAAAGGATCTGGCGATGAAAATGATTCTGGATGTGCTTGAAACAACTGGAATTACGGCTGCGGCAGGCATCGGCCCGAATCTGTATCTCAGTAAAGCGGCCATGGATATCGTGGCAAAGCATATTCCGGCGGATGAGAACGGCGTGCGTATTGCAGAGCTGGATGAGATGTCATACAGAAGGCTTTTGTGGACTCACCGGCCCCTCACGGACTTCTGGCGGGTGGGCAGGGGGTATGCGAAGAAGCTGGAAGAAAAAGGGATTTTTACTATGGGAGACATTGCCCGGTGTTCGCTGGGCGGACCGACAGATTACTATAATGAAAACCTCCTGTACGATATGTTTGGAGTCAACGCAGAGCTTCTGATTGACCACGCATGGGGCTGGGAACCCTGCACGATGGAGGATATCAAAAAGTACAGACCGAGAAGCAGCAGTGTGGGATCCGGACAGGTTCTGCACTGTCCGTACCCTTTTGAGAAAGCGAGGCTGGCGGCAAAAGAGATGGCAGATCTGCTTGTGCTGGATCTGGTGGATAAGGATCTTGTGACTGACCAGATCGTACTGACAGTGGGATATGATATTGATAATCTGAAAGACCCGGTGCTTAAAAAGAGGGTCGGCTGTGAGGTGAAGACAGACCGCTATGGAAGAATCATACCAAAGCACGCCCGCGGTACGGTCAATCTGCATCAGTATACTTCCTCTTCCCGGCAGATCATACAGGCGGTTACGGAATTGTTTGACCGGATCGTGGACCGTAAGCTGCTTGTCAGGAGAATCAGTATGGCGGCTGCCCATGTTGTGAGTCAGCATGAAGCAAATCAGAAGATACAGTATGAGCAGATGGACCTTTTTACGGATTATGAGGCGCTCAGCAGAGAACGTAAGAGACAGGATGCAGAGATGGAGCGGGAGAAAAAGATGCAGAAAGCAGTACTGGAGATTAAGAAGAAGTTCGGGAAAAACGCTATCCTCCGAGGCATGAATCTGGAGGAGGGCGCAACGGCCAAGGACAGGAACAGCCAGATCGGAGGCCATAAAGCATGAAACAAGAAGATATGTACAGTCTTTTAATAAGAAAGACGAGGCGGTAACAGATGAATACAGGGGATGTTATGCGGGATTACGGAGATATCATAAATCTTCCGCACCACGTGTCAGCCGTTCATCCTCATATGCCGGCGGCCGACAGAGCAGCGCAGTTTGCGCCGTTTGCAGCTCTGACAGGATACGGGGATGTAATAAAGGAAACGGCACGTCAGACAGATATGAAGCCGGAACTTTCAGAGGATACAAAGGAGATGCTGAATTATAAACTCCGGCTGGCCTGTGATCCTTCCGGAGAGAGGCCGGATGTTACGATTACGTACTTTGTACCCGATGAAAAGAAAGCAGGCGGGGCATATCATAATGTATCCGGAAAAGTCAGAAGAGCGGATTCTGACAGCGGTGTAATTATTATGGAAGGCGGAATGCAGATCAGGACGGCGTATATAGTGGATATCTGTCTGGGAAACTTCTGACGAAAAAGAGCAAAGGCATTTTTCGCTGAAAGCAGATAATTATACGGCTGAAAAGCGGTCATAATCGAGATGAATGAAATCTCTTACTTACAATTATCATAGCGGCTATAGCATTGAAAAAATAAAGTCCGGAGTTCCCTTTAGGGACGGGAGACGCAGGCAGGTCTCTGTAAAGTGCAGTGAAAAGCGTACTATGTATGGAGTTCAGAGTGTGAATCGCAAAACGATCTCATATAGAATGCCGCCAGCAGTTCAAACCGATCCTGCACATTATCAAGGGGCAGCCCCAGGGTTTCTCTTAGAATACGGACGCGGTAGTTGACCGTGTTCCTGTGGCAGAACATTGCCTCGGCAATCTTCTGAATGCTTCCGTTGCAGATCAGGTACTGGTACAGTGTTTCCAGGCAGCAGCTTTTATGCGTTTTATCATATGCAATCACGGGGGCAAGTTTTTCTCTCCAGTAGTCGTTCAGAACATTAGGGTCGTTGACAGAGAAAAGTATTTTGTAAAATCCCAGATCATCAAAAGCACGGAAAATCTCTCCGGATGCAGCAGATGCGCCCAGAGCAGAACGGGCCTGTGAAAAACTCCGAGGGAAATCGCTGAGCCCTGAAACAGACCCCAGTCCGGAGCGGATGTCCCAGTGAGGAAATGTCCGGCTGATACGGCCGGCAAACTCCCGCACTGCATCTTTCAGTCCGGCAGGTGCCCCGGCTTCTGAGACAGAATGTTCCGATTTGTCCGTACAGGGAAGGACGACAAGGATGTCCTCTCGAAAACGGCACATATGACTGCCGGGAAAATGAACTTTGAGTTCCAGTTTTACAGCGGTTTCAAGCCGCTGTTTTTCCAGTTCCGGGCCATTTGCACTTATACAGCATGCCAGATAATAGGAGTCTGGTGAGAAGCCGCTGCGTGTGAGAACACTTACAGCATGTTCCGGGTCGGAACCGCTGATCAGATCCAGAAACGCTTCGGTAACAGTGTCAGAGGACTGGGTATCCCGGAAAATCCGGTTATAGTAGTTGCGGGTGATATCGTAAATATGGATTTCCCATGGCATGGTAAAGAGCGGGTAGGAGTGTTCCTCGCAAAAGGTTCGGATTTCCGGAGTGATATCATCTTCGGAGAGATACATCCCCGTGTTAAGGATAAGACCGCAGGTGCCTTGACGGAACAGTTCGCAGATGAAATCAGAGAGCCATCCGGGGGATGCCTGCTTCCCCATTCCGGTAGTAATGATCAGCTCGCCGCCGTGCAGAAATCCGGTCGTAGCAATATCTTCCGCCACATAGACCCAATTCATGAGACGGTTCAGACCGCCGGCTCCGCAGACCAGTCTCAGTTGGAACATATTTTTTGTTTCAGAATAAATATCTTGCAGTAATAATGACATATGGAACCTCCGCATAATTTTACTGCAAGAATAGCATGGAAATAGTGCATGCGTCAACAAAATTTATGCTGAGAGCACAAATGTGAAGGCGATATTCGTGCACTCAGGCTATTGGCACAGATGGCTCATTGTGCAATACTTATATACGAAAGAACGAGGAAGTGCTTTTGGGAGAAAGCCTTTCTCGTTTTTTGTTTACAGAAAACTTTGCGTGATAAAAAAGATACAGTGACAGGAGGATGGTATTATGCTTAGAACAGATTTGCCTGAGATTGTAACAGAGACGCTTCCGGGGCCGAAAGCGAAAGCAATGATTGAGAGAAGAAAAAATGCAGTGCCTTCAGCAATTGGCTGTGTTTATCCGGTGGTGATCGAGCGCGGCGAGGGCGCCATGGTGGAAGACGTGGATGGTAATAAATTTCTTGACTGGGTTGGCGGCGTAGGCGTCCTGAATATCGGATACTCACAGCCGGAGATCATAGAGGCGGTAAAAGAACAGTCGGACCGCTATTTTCACGGGATGTTCAATATTGTAACCCACGAGGGCTATGTGGCTCTTGCAGAAAAGCTGGCGCAGATCACACCGGTGAAGGGAGAAAAGAAAAAAGTATTCTTTGCAAACAGCGGCGCAGAGGCAGATGAGAATGCAGTTAAAGCGGCGAAGGCGTATACAGGAAGACCGAACATTATCGTTTTCTCAGGAGCTTTCCACGGAAGAACATTACTGACAATGACCATGACGTCCAAGAAGGCTTATACAACTGGACTTGGACCGCTGGCAACGGGAGTGTTCCGGGCAAAGTTTCCATACTACTACCGCAATCCGGAAGGCATGCCTCAGGAAAAAGCACTGGACTATTACATGCAGTCGATCGAGGATGTTTTTGAAGAATGCGGTGCGCCGGACACCATCGCGGCAATTGTAGTGGAACCGCTGCAGGGTGAGGGCGGATTTATCCCGGCACCCATTGAGTGGGTAAAAGCAGTAAGAAAAGTCTGTGATAAGTACGGCATTCTTCTGATCGCGGATGAAGTACAGAGCGGATTCTGCAGGACCGGACGGATGTTTGCGTCTGAATACTGGAAAGAAGCGGGGGTAATGCCGGATATTCTGGCAACAGCAAAATCAATCGCGGCCGGTATTCCTCTCTCTGCAATCATTGCGGGGGAAGAGATTATGGAAGCCGTTGCTCCCGGAACTATCGGCGGAACATACTGCGGCAATCCTCTGGCATGTGCTGCGGCGCTGAAAACCATTGAAATCATGGAACGGGATCATCTTGCCGAGAGATCCTGTCAGATCGGAGAAAAGGTCACGGCACGTTATCGGGAGATGATGGAAAAATATCCGGTAATCGGGGATGTCCGCGGACTTGGAGCCATGGTGGGCATCGAGTTTGTAAAAGATAAAGCGACAAAGGAGCCGGCTTCGGAGCTGACATCTGCTGTCGTGCAGGCATGTGCATCTATGGGACTGATCGTGGAGAGTGCCGGCACGTACCGTAATGTCATCCGCTTCCTTGCACCGCTGGTCATCACTGACGAACAGCTCGAGGCAGGCCTTGATATCTTTGAAAAAGCCGTTGAAATGTCTATTTAGCCGATTTATAATAATCCCGGAATCTCTCGATTAGAAAAGGTTGCAGTATGTGGTCTGTAACCGGAAAGGAGAGCAGGAATGGATTATTTATCGCACAATGTTGCCGTTAATTTGAAGAGAATACGCAGGTCGAGGGGGATGAGTCTGGATCTGGCCGCAGAGCAGACCGGCGTAAGCAAGAGCATGCTTGCGCAGATTGAAAAAGATAAAGCCAATCCCTCTCTTGGCGTACTGGGGAAGATTTCCAGCGGACTGCGGGTAAAAGTAGAGGAGCTGTTGGGGCCGCCTCCGCTTAGCAGCAGCCAGGTCCGGGTTACCGATATGGTTCCCACAAAAGAGGTGGCGGGAAGGTATAAGGTCTGGACCTGTTTCCCTTATGAGGACAATCAGATCTTGGAAATCTACCGGATCGAAATCGAACCGGGATATACATATGAGAGCGG
>ERZ1643246.4895-NODE-4895-length-10210-cov-5.864106_pt1 | contig 10210 bp, 10 predicted proteins | sample MGYA00579265_ERZ1643246 | MGnify/ENA primary metagenome ERZ1643246 (study PRJEB29033, sample SAMEA4952261) | chicken gut metagenome | biome: Broiler Chicken; feature: Gastrointestinal Tract; material: Caecum | place: Ireland | collected 2018 | study: Broiler...
CGGAGAGAGCAAATCAGTATCATCATCCGGGTTCCTGGCAGGATCCGGGACAGGACATAGAGTCACAGTTAAAGCTGGCCGGTTATACTCCGGCAGATGTGGATATTATACTATTTACGCATCTGCACTGGGATCACATGTTTTACTTGGAAAAATTTACAAATGCAAGATTTATTTGCCATAAAAGGGAATGGGAATTTGCCAATGATCCGATCCCGTTGTATTACAAATCGTATGAGCATCCGGTTTTGGGAGTAACCGCACCATTTAAAGGTCTGCCATTTGAGACAGTGGAAGGGGAGACAGAGATTCTGCCCGGTATTCGTGTATTTGAATCCTTTGGACATTCTCCTGGTCATATGTCTGTAGAAGTAGATACTGAGGAGGGGTCTTATATTTGTGCTGGTGATTCTATTTTTGTCATGGGTAACCTGAATCCCATACCGGAGCTTCACTATGATATTTGTCCGCCAGGAAGATTTTACAATATCGTTGAGGCCTGGAAAAGTATTGAATACCAGAAGGCCAGGGCAAAAGATCCGTCTTTCCTGCTTTTGAGTCATGATAAAGCACTTTTGGATCGGATTAAGGAGACGCCAGTACTGGGAAAAACAAAATAAAGAGGTAGCAATGGATAAGACAATTATAGTTGTCGCAAGCTGTGATACAAAATATAAAGAAGCGGCCTTTATGCGGCGGCTGATAGAGTCAGAGGGAATTCATGCGCTGGTGGTCGATGTGGCCACCGGCCCAGGCCCTTCTTACGCATATGATATTTCAAGAGAAGAAACAGCCCTGGCGTCCGGAATATCTTGGAAGGAGGTTGAAAAACGGACAAAAAGTGAAAAAATCAGTTTTATGAAACAGGCTGCCTCCTGCCTGGTGTCACGTCTTTTCAAGGAAAATCGTGCGGACGGAATAATTGCAGCAGGTGGCCTACAGAATACCATGATGGCGGCAGAGGCCATGAAAGCACTGCCCATCGGAATCCCTAAAGTGATAGCAACAACAGTGGCATGTGGGGGCAGAAAATTTGAAGACGTAGTAGGCGAAAGAGATATTGTAGTCATTCCATCCATTTGTGATTTTACCGGTTTAAACATAATAACCAGAAGAATTATTTCTAATGCCTGTGCATGCTGTATTGGCATGGTTAAAGCTGGAGCAGGCAGACTGCTTAAAGCAGATCGTCCAGTAATTGGTGTGTCTTTGATGGGAATTACTAATACAGGGGCTTGTGCCGCTATTGATTATCTGAAAAGTCACGGTGTAGAAGCCATCGGATTCCATGCAACAGGTGTTGGAGGGCCTATTATGGAGGATTTGGCAGTAAAAGGCCTGATTAATGGAATTCTTGATCTGAATCTTCATGAAATTACTTCTGGTCTTTTTAAAGGGGGATTTTCTTATAATAAGAGACAGGAAATACGTTTGATTCAGGCTGTAAAACATAGAATCCCATTAGTGGTGACGCCAGGGGGCCTTGATTTTGTTGATTTTGCAGTGGGAGAGTTTCCAGACCGTATGGAAGAGCGGGTATATATGATGCATAATCCTGATATGGCTCATATAAAAGTACTTCCAGATGAAGCAGAAAAAATTGCAGGAGAAGTAAACAGGAGATTAGAAGCGGCAGATTATCCTGTTAAGTTTCTGCTTCCCACGGATGGAATGCGCTGCAATACCAGAAAGGGCGAAGAATTATACCAGCCAGAAGTAGATCGTGTATTGTTGGAAAGTCTAAAAACAGTCAATAATTCCTGGATTGAATTTGAAGAGATTCCGGGAAATCTTGACACGGAAGAATGGGGAATTGAGGCAGCTAAGAGAATGTTGGATATACTTAATTCTTCAAAAACGTGGGAAGAGGTAAAAAAATGAAAAAGATAGTGGTTGGCTGTGATAATGCAGCCGTAGAACTGAAGAATACATTGGTAGAACATATGCGGGAAAAAGGAATTTGTGTGGAGGATATGGGCTGCGAAAGCAGTGACGATCCTACCTATTATCCATATATTGCGCAAAAAGTCTGTAATAAGATCATTGAAAGCAATTATGAAAAAAATGGACTTTTAATTTGTGGAACCGGCATTGGTATGGCCATGACGGCCAATAAATTTAAGGGAATCCGGGCGGCTGTCTGCCATGATATTTTTTCTGCGGAACGAGCAAAACTTAGCAATGATGCCAATATAATCTGTATGGGGGAAAGGGTTATTGGAAAAGAATTAGCTAAAAAGTTGTTAGATGAATGGCTGAAATTAGAATTTAAAGATGGAAGTTCAACGCCGAAAGTAAATGCTATCAGAGAAATTGAAATTGAAAATATGCGTTAGCAGTGAGGAGAATCCGGGGATGGGAAGAAAAAAAATATATCTGGGAACAAATACAAAAATGTATAAGACCATCGCAGATACCGCAGATTTTTTAAAAAAGCTGAATGAACTGACTGAAGATATTAGCCCGGAGAAGGCAGAACTATTTGTGATCCCTTCCTATACGAGTCTTCCGGCCGCCAGAGAAATTTTGAAAACCTCACAAATTATGCTGGGAGCACAAAATATGTGCTGGGAAGACCAGGGACAATTTACCGGGGAAATTTCGCCACTGATGCTCCGGGAACTGGAAATCGACCTGGTGGAAATCGGGCATTCCGAGAGAAGACAAGTTTTTCGGGAAACAAACGAAGATGAAGCGAAAAAAGTGATTGCTGCCGTCCGGCACGGTTTTAAAGCACTCCTTTGTGTGGGAGAGACCATGAAAGAAAAGGAATACGGAATCAGTGATGAAATTTTAAGCATGCAGCTGAAAATTGGTCTCAAAGATGTTCCGGCGGAACAATGGGGACAGGTGATGATTGCGTATGAACCAGTATGGGCTATTGGAATCCATGGGGTACCGGCGGATGAAAGTTATGTAAATGAACGGCATATGTGCATGAAGAGAGTTCTGGCCGGTTTATTTGGAGAGAAAAATGGAGCAGAAATCCCCGTGCTGTATGGGGGCAGTGTGAATTCTGAAAATGCGGTTCCGCTGATCCGGCAGCCGGGAGTAGATGGTCTTTTCATCGGAAGAAGCGCATGGGATGCGGAAAATTTTAACAAAATTATCCGTATGGTTTTACAAGAAACAGCCTGATTTAGGAAGGCTGAGCAGGCGGAAAGCAGGTATACAATATGGTAAATTATGACAAAAAAATATCAAAAGAACTTGCGATGGCGGCCAGAAGAGCCTATACTAGGGGTATACAGACCGGAAATGGAGGGAATGTCAGCGCTCGTATTCCAGGTGAGAATCTGATGTTATTGAAAGCTAGCGGCGGCAGTCTCGGGGACTGCACCGAAAATGGTTTTCTTATAACAGATTTTGCAGGGAATCTGGTTTTGGGGGAAGGGAAGCCAACCAGGGAGGCCCTGCTTCACGGTTACATATATCAGGTTTGCCCGGAAGTTCATGCGGTTGTACATGTGCATGCACCTTTTGCGATTGGTTGGAGCCAGACAAAAAAAGCGTTGCCAAGGATTACTTGGCATGCAAAGCTGAAGCTGTGTGCAGATATTCCGGTATTAAATGTGCCTGCTGCAATGGTCAGAGAAGAAGATTTGCCTATGGTCGAGGCTGTATTTAAAAAGACACCGAATCTGCAGGCGTTTATCCTTGCAGATCACGGGATTGTCGCGATGGGCAGGAATGCCCTTGAGGCAGAACATATGGCAGAACTGATTGAAGAGACGGCGCAGGTTGCTTTGATTAAAGCGGCAGTCCAAAAGATAGGTCTGTAAATATGTGAAGAGTGGATATATCAATATGCGGATTACGATGAGTAAAAACAATTCTAACAGCCATGTATTGCAGCGTAATTTATTATCGAATCTTGTGCTGGAACAGCTTATGGACTGGATTATGGACGGGAAACTTCGGATGGGAGAGAAGCTTAATCCGGATGAATTAGCTAGCAAACTGGGGGTGAGCAAAATGCCCATTCGCGAAGCTTTGAATACTCTAGAACGAATGGGACTTGCCGAATCTGTTCCGTACATGGGTACTCGATTAGTACAGCTGACCAAGGAAGATGTCAGTGAGATTTATGTTATAAGGAGAGCTTTGGAGCCTTTGGCTGCACGGGAAGCATGTAAAAAAATCAGTGCAGAAACGATGAGTGAGTTGGAGCGGATCCATGAAAGATATAAAGAAACGGTGCGCAAAGGAACGGTTGTGGCGAAAGAGGTATATGAATTGAACCGTCAGTTCCATTTTACAATTTATGCGGCCAGCGGAATGGAAAGATTATGCTCAATCATCGAGTCTTTATGGGATACGCTGTCATTTTTTAAACTGATTTACGGACAGAAACTTATTCATGGCAAAGAAAGCAGAGAACATCTGATAGAAGAGCACCAGAGCTATTTGGATGCATTAAGACAGGGAAAAAGTGATCTGCTGTTTGAGTTGTTATCTTGGAATCTGGATAAACGTGCAAATGATATACCATATGATTCAGAAGCATATTTTGATTCGGGCGAGTCTTAAGGATAGATGGTGTTTGGCTGCCGCAAATTTTTGCGGTGGCTTTTTGTTTGTAGGATAAAATTGGAGGTATTTGTGATAGATAAAAATTTGCAGGTTTATGGAGAAGAGATACGAAACAGGGAATTTGTGACAGCAGTTTATCATTTAGAATTGCCAAAAGAGCAGGATATAATAAAAAAAGCATCAGCACTGGCTGTTGGACAAACAGTAGGAACTTGGGTTCCTATACCGGGGATGACAGAAGAAATCCGGGAGAAAAATATGGGTAAGGTAGTACGGATTTTTGATGTTCCTTCGCAGGATCTGTTTACGCAAATTCAGGAAGAAAAAAGACATTATATAGTAGAAATCGCTTACCCGGCCATTAATCTGTCTGATGATTTCCCAATGCTTTTGACAGCACTGCTGGGAAATGATGCATCCACTTCGGCCCAGGTTAAATTGCTTGATATTGAATTCCCGGAAGCTTTTGTGAAAAATTTTCCGGGACCGAAATTTGGCGTTCCAGGTATTAGGAAAATATTGCATGTAAAGCGCCGGCCGCTACTTTTAAATATGATTAAACCTTGCACTGGTCTCACACCGGAACAGGGGGCAAAGGTTTTTTATGATGTTGCTATGGGTGGCGTAGACATTATCAAGGATGATGAATTGTTGGGAAACACAGAATATTCACATCCATGGGATCGGGTAAAGGCTTATAAGCAGGCATCGAAAGCTGTTTTTGAGAGAACGGGTAAAAAAGTTGTTTATATGGTTAATGTGACCGATGGGGCCAGAACAATCGGAAATACTATAAAACGAGTATTAGAAAATGGTGCGGAAATGATTATGCTGAACATTTCTGCTCTAGGCTATAGTCTATTTAAAAAAATTGCAGAAGAGATTCCAGTGCCTGTAATGGCCCATAATGCAGGGGTAGGCATGTTCTATGAGGGAACCAGAAGCGGTATGAGTTCACCTCTGGCGGCAGGAAAGTTAATTCGTCTTGTAGGTGCGGATATGGTTATGATTAATACTCCTTATGGAGGATATCCTTTGGAACATTCCAAATATATACAAATATTGCAAAAGCTTCTGTTGCCCTATTATTCGATCAGACCCTCGCTTCCTGTCATTGGAGGAGGTGTACACCCGGGTATTGTAAAAAAGTATATACAGGAGGTGGGCAGAGATATGATTCTGGCAGCCGGAGGTTCTATCATAGGGCATCCTATGGGAGCAAAGGCAGGCAGTAAAGCTATGGGAGAAGCAATTACTGCAGCAATGGCAGAAGTACCGTTGAAAGAGGCGGCCAAGGAGTCTAAAGAGTTAAAAGTTGCTTTGGAATGTTGGGGCGAGGAATGAAAGGAGAAAAGCATGATTCGGGAAATCAAAATTAATACTCCAAATGAACTGCGGGATTTTATGCACTTGGCTTGTGCATCGCCTATGGACGTGGGAGTTCATACGGTTGATAACCAGATTGCTGATGGAAAATCAGTATTGGGGCTGATGGCTATTGATTATGATAAGCCAGTAAAAGTTGTTTCAGATGATGAAGAATTTATGAAACAGCTAAATAAATTTGCAGCTTTTTAAGAGTGAAGGACAGTTGGATTTCCGGAAAGATAAATGAAATTCTCGGAAATCTGGACAGAAAAAGAGAAAACACCTTTAAACGAACATCTCGCGTTTAAAGGTGTTTTCTCTTTTGGTAAAATTGTATTATAGAGGAATCTTTGCTTACTTCATCAATCAGGCGTTTTCCTCTGCCGCGTCTTCCTCCGGAGCGGTATGCACTTCTGTGACAGTAACCACGTCCGCTTCGGGATCCGTCTGCAGATCAATGTTTTCATCCCGGGCAATGGGAAGATCTTTTACCTTGATGATCTCTCCGGCCTTCATCTCACCCACATCCACCTCGATCTTATCCATCAGATGAGCGGGATCCGCTTTATAGGCAATCTCATGCAGCAGCTGCTGCACGACACCCGTGTTGACTTTCTCATGGTTCAGCAGGAAGATTTCTGTCACTGCGTGAACTTTTTCGCCTTTTACCAGCGCCTGAAAATCTATCTCTTCTATCTGACCCTTCAGCGGGTGGAACTGAATTTCCTTAATCAGTACATCGTAGGAGGTTCCCTCCAGATCCAGCAGAATCTGGCTGCCTTTGTTGTTTGTCTTGAGAAGTTTTTCCGCAGCGGATTTTTCAATTTTTACCGGAATGGAACCGTCAATTTCTCTGCCGAATAAATTTCCCGTTACATAGCCCTCTCGTCTCAGTTTTTTTGCCTTGATGCTCATGTCTCTTTTTTCAGCTTTTAAAGTATTCATTTATCTTTTCCTCCAAAATCTGAACGCCCGGCAGGCGGACCGAAGCAGGAACAAAACCTGTTTTGGCTCGTGTCAAAGGTGATTTCCTTGTTACATGTGTATTATAACACGCAATGAAAAATAAATTGTACTAAAAATATATTTATAAATTAAAATTTTTTGTATATTTTTTTACAACAATATAAAAAAACAAAAATCGCCGCATTTTTGTTGACATAAAAAGAAAGACCAGTATAATGAATTTTATGGAGGAAGCGGCATCCAGCCGGTTCCGGAATACAGGAGGAAGGCCAGGGGAGTGGCCTTGCGGAAGCGATTTCTGATAAAGGGGCTGTTATGAGTTTTTCCAGTTTGTTATTTCTGTTTTTCTTTCTGCCGGTGTTTCTGCTGGCCTATTACCGGGTTCACGGAATCAGGAAAAAAAATATTGTTCTATTGGCTGCCTCGCTGATTTTTTACTGCTGGGGAGGCGTGCGCTATCTGATCCTTTTGCTGGCCATGACGGCTGCGGGCTGGATCGGAGGACTCCAGATAGAAAAGTATGGGGAAGGGGACCGCAGGAAAAAATATTGGCTGACCTTCTCTGTGGTTTTATTCGTCGCGGTGCTGGGAATTTTTAAATATACGGGATTCTTTCTTGGCACGCTGGGAGCGGTTTTCCGGCTGCCGGTTCCAGCGGAAACGATCGCGCTGCCGCTGGGAATTTCTTTTTATACCTTCAAACTGATTTCTTACGTTGTGGATGTTTACCGGCATAAGACAGAGGCACAGAAGAACTACTGGCTGCTTCTTCTGTATACCAGCATTTTTCACCAGAGCGCGCAGGGACCGATTATGCGGTATGCGGACATGTGTCAGGAACTGACAGCGCGGCAGACGGACAGGCAGCAGTTCCTGGAAGGAATGCTCCGATTTTGTGTGGGCCTCGGAAAAAAGGCAGTGCTGGCTGACCACTGCGGGGAGCTGGCGGAGACGTTTCTTCCCCTGGGCAGCACGGCCTCCGCAGCAGCATCCGGAGTATGGCTTGGCTCCCTCTGCTATATGCTGCAGATCTATCTGGATTTTTCGGCGTATTCCGATATGGCGCTGGGACTTGGCCGTTTGGCAGGTTTTCACTACATAGAAAATTTTCAGTATCCGTATATGGCCGTATCTGTGAAAGATTTCTGGAGACGCTGGCATATTTCCCTGAGTACCTTTTTCCGGGACTATGTTTACATTCCGCTGGGAGGAAGCCGCTGCACCGTTCGAAGAACTACGCTGAACCTGCTGGCGGTCTGGGCGCTGACCGGGCTGTGGCACGGGGCAAGCTGGAATTTTGTCCTCTGGGGAATCTATTACTTTGCGTTTATCGTCCTGGAGAATTACTGGAGAAGGAAAAATTTCCGGATGCCTCCCGCGCTTGGCCATCTGTATACGCTGGGCGTAGTATTTTTTGGCTGGATCTTTTTCCGATTTGAAGATTTTCCGGCGATGGGGCGGGCCTTTCTGGGACTGTTCGGCCTGAACGGCAATGGTTTTGGAAGCGCGGTTGTCAGCCTGACGCTGAAAAATAATCTTTTCTTCCTGATTCTTGCAATTGTGGCTGTAACGCCTGCATGGCGGGCAGTTTCCCGCTATGCGCATGCCTACATGAAGAGCAGACGCCTGAATGACGCGGTGATCCGGGGGGCAGCGATTGCCGCCGCCGCTCTGCTGCTGGTGGTTTCGGCGATGATGCTGGCCGGAAACAGCTACACACCGTTCCTGTACAATCAATTTTGAAAAACGGCTCTGAGGAGCCGGGGGATCAGATGAACAGAATACAATTAAAACGTTATTATGAAAGATGCAGACAGCTGAAAAAGAAAATAAACTCCGCGGGGGTGCGCGTGTTCGCTGTCCTGCTTGGCGCGGGCTTTGCGGTAGGTCTCTGCCTTCCGCTCAGGCCGGAGAAATCGGAACTGGAAAAAAGAGAGCTGGAGAAATTTCCCCGGCTGACGGCGTCAGGGCTGTGGGACGGTTCCTGGTTTGAGCAGGCGGGCACCTGGTATTCCGATACGTATCCTCTGCGGGAGTCTCTGATTGCGGGAGCCTCGAAAATCGAAACTCTGTACGGACTGAAGGGAGAGCAGCTTATGGACCATTCAGATAAGACAGGGGATGCCATCCCGGACGCCACGGAGGAGACCGGAGTGGCCCCGGTGGTGACGGAAACACCGGTTCCGACACAGGAACTGGAGGATGGAACGATCCGCGAAGAGCCGGAGATGGCCGGGGATGTGTATCTGGCCGGAGACACGGCGTTTGAGATTTATTATTTTAATCAGGGTGGAGCAGACAGCTATGCGTCCATGATCAATACCGTGCAGGCCAGACTGGGAGACGGGGTGGCTGTCTACGATCTGCTGGCGCCGACCAGTTTCGGTGTGTGCCTGGATCAGAAAATCCAGGAAGACATGGGAGGTTCTAGCCAGAAGGATGCTTTTCGATATATTTACAGCAGACTGGATTCCCGGGTAAAAAAGGTAGAGGTATTCGAAGAACTGGTAAAGCATAATGCAGAATATCTCTATTACCGGACGGATCATCACTGGACGGCGCTGGGAGCGTACTATGCATACAGAGTGTTTGCCGGCCAGAAGGGAATCACGCCCCATGAGCTTTCAGAGTTTGAGAAGCGCGATTATCCGGGATTCCTGGGAACTTTTTATGCCTACAGCAATCAGGCGGCAGCTCTCAGAGACAACCCGGATACAGTGGAGACGTACATTCCCATGGGCACAAATGACGCGCAGATCCAGACACCGGAGGGAGAGGAACTGCAGTGGTTTGTAGTCAGCGATGTGTCCGATTACAGCGCAGGGGCCAAGTACAGCTGTTTTATCGGGGGAGACAATCCGTTTACGAGGATCACCAACCCTCAGATCCAGGACGGCTCCTCCTGTGTGGTGATCAAAGAATCCTATGGAAACGCATTCGTTCCCTGGCTGGTAGATCACTATCAAAATGTATATGTGGTGGACTACCGGTATTATACGGGAAATCTTACGCAGTTTATCAGAGACAATCAGGTGGAGGATGTGATTTTTGTAAATAATGCGGATGCGATTTCGGAGAGCAGGGCAGCTCAGATGCTGGCTCTGTTCCCGGAGGGCTGAGCAGAGTGAAGAAACAGGCTTCTCAGAGTTGGGGAGCCTGTTTTTTTGGTGTGCCAGGCGAACCGGGGTCCGATCTGCCTGGTATTTCGGCCGGCGCCGCCTAGCGGATGGCTGCTTTGATATACGTATATACTTTATAAAAAAATATACCTTGACAGATGAGGTATAGCGGAATATGATATAGACAAAGAAAGGAGGTACTTACATGTCAATTACCTCAGATA
>ERZ1643246.4897-NODE-4897-length-10209-cov-7.017727_pt1 | contig 10209 bp, 7 predicted proteins | sample MGYA00579265_ERZ1643246 | MGnify/ENA primary metagenome ERZ1643246 (study PRJEB29033, sample SAMEA4952261) | chicken gut metagenome | biome: Broiler Chicken; feature: Gastrointestinal Tract; material: Caecum | place: Ireland | collected 2018 | study: Broiler...
CAGGATTTCTCCCCGAATCCTTCCATCTCACAGATCTCCTTTTGATGATCTGCCAGATGATAGATGTCCGCAAACTCATGAATAAATCCTCTTCCGATAAACTTTTCCAGAGTTGCCTCGGAAAGACCGTCTATGTTCATGGCGTCCCGGCTGACAAAGAGGGTAAAGGCCTTGATCTGTTTGGCCTGGCACCGTGGATTCGTGCAGTAGAGGGCTTTCGCATTCAAAATCTGCCGGATCTCGGTGGCCCCTCCACACACCGGACAGTGCTGGGGGATATCCCTTACGCCGCTCCTGGTAAGATTTTCCGCAATCTGGGGGATAATCATATTGGCCTTGTAGACCTGAATCTGGTCTCCCACACCAAGCTCCAGCTCCTCCATAATACTGATATTGTGTACACTGGCCCTGGAAACAGTCGTTCCCTCCAGCTCCACCGGATCAAAAATCGCCACCGGATTGATCAGTCCGGTCCTTGACGGGCTCCACTCAATCTCCCGAAGCGTAGTCTCCCGGATCTCATCCGCCCATTTAAAGGCGAAGGAATCCCGCGGAAATTTGGCCGTGCTTCCAAGAGACTGGCCATAGGCAATGTCGTCGTACAACAGCACCAGTCCATCTGACGGCACCTCGTTTTCCTGGATGTGGTCCGCAAACCAGGCCACCTCTTCCTCGATGGTATCCGCTGTCACCATATGATATTCCACGGTCTCAAATCCCTGCTCCCTGAGCCATTCCATCTGACGTCTTCTGGAATTTTCAAAATCCACATCCTCCGCCCGTACAAGGGAAAAGGCATAGAAGCGGACATTTCGCTTTGCCGTGATCTCATTATTCAGCTGCCGGACGGATCCGCTGCAAAGATTTCTGGGATTTTTGTACTTGGCATCCACATCCTCGATCTCTTCGTTGATCCGTTCAAAATCGTCATAACGGATAACCGCCTCCCCCCGCAGGACCAGTTCCCCTTCATAAGGAATCTTCAGAGGCACATTTTTGAAGACTCTGGCATTATTGGTGACGACCTCGCCGATCTCTCCATTCCCTCTTGTGACCGCTTTGAACAGTTCTCCGTCCCGATAAGTCAAAACGATCGTCAGACCATCCATTTTCCAGGAGAGCAACGCCTTTTGATCCCCCAGAAACTCCTTCAGCCGGCTGACCTCTTTTGTCTTGTCCAGAGAAAGCATCGGGCGCTCATGCCGTTCCTTTGGAAGCTCACTGACCACCTCGTACCCTACATGTACTGTTGGACTTGACGCCAAAGTCGTGTGAAGCTCCTTTTCCAGAGAAAGCAGCTCATCATAGAGCCTGTCATACTCGTAATTGCTCATGATCTCCCGCGCTTCCTGATAATACGCACGTCCCGCCTGATTCAGAAGATCCACAAGCTCTTTCATCCTTTTTGTCTTCTCTTCTATGCTTCCCTGTGTATTCGTCATGATTTCTGTCTCCTGTTCTCATTTCTTTTCCGTTGTCCGGCCGGCATATTGGAAGACTGCTCCAGCATCTTCCCAAGCCGTCCAAGCTCCCCTTCGGTCAGTTTCCGGTACTGCCCCGGCTTCAGATCCCCCAGCCGGATCTCCATAATCCGGACTCGTTTTAGATGGATTACCTTATATCCCAACGCCTCGCACATTCGGCGGATCTGCCGGTTCAGCCCCTGGGTCAGAATGATCCGGAATCCCGTCTTTCCTTCCTTTTTCACCTTGCACGGTCTGGTCACCGTATCCAGAATCGGCACCCCGCGGGCCATGCGCTCCAGGAATTCGTCTGTAACCGGCTTATCCACGGTTACGAGGTATTCTTTCTCGTGGTAATTTCCCGCCCGCATCATTTTATTGATGATATCCCCATTATTGGTCATCAGAAGAAGCCCTTCGGAATCCTTGTCAAGCCGCCCTGCATACGTAATCCGTGTAGGATAATGCAAAAAGCGGATGATATTGTCCGGCTCCCGCCTGTCTTCCGTACACACAATGCCTCTTGGCTTATAGACTGCCAGAACTACCATCTCCTCTTCCGGCGAGATAGTCCTGCCGTCTACCTTCACTTCCTGATCAGTCGTGATTTTCATGCCGGTATCTGCCCGCTTCCCGTCAACCGTCACCCGGCCCGCCTCGATCAGTCTGTCTGCTTCTCTCCTGGAACAGACCCCGGCCTCACTTACATATTTGTTCAGACGGACAGCATCCCGTTTGGATCGGTCCTGAAACTGTTTTTCTATCTGGCTTGTCACTGTTTCTGATTTCTCCCCTTTTTCGTTTCCTTACTTTCTTATTCTGCCAAAAAGAATGCGCGGATAACAGAAGTCAGTGCTTCCATATCCTTCCTTCCCATCAGCTCCCGGCTGGAATGCATCGCCAGAAGCGGCACTCCGATATCAATCGTCCGCACCGGGACAATGGCAGATGCAATTGCCCCAAGAGTGCCTCCGCCTGTACCATCGGACCGGTTCACAAACTTCTGATATGGGATCTTTTCTCTGTCACAGAGGGACTGAACGATGGCAACCGCCTCGCTGTCGGTGGCATAGCTCTGGGAGGATGCTTCCTTAATACAGAATCCCCCGTTGAGCACCGGCTGATTCGTCGGATCTGCTTTTTCCTGATAGTTCGGATGCAGTCCGTGAGCCACATCAACCGAAAGCAGCATGGAATCTTCCAGTACTTTGAGAAGGTCCGACCGTTCCCATCCCAGCGCAGTCACAATCCGCTCCAGCAAAAGCAGCAGCAGACTGGATCCTGCTCCCTGCTTGGTCCTGCTTCCGATCTCCTCATGGTCAAAGACCACTCCAAGATTGATACCGCCTTTGCGTTTTCCGTCCCAGAGTCCTTCCAGCACTGCAAGGACGCCGGTCAGATCATCCAGCCTCGGTCCAGATACAAAGGCATCTTCAAATCCAACACACTGACCTTCCTCCGCATTGTAGACATTCAGCTCATATTCCAGAATATCTGCTTCCGGAACCTGCAGTCTTTTTGCCAGCTCTTTTTTGAGGAAGCCTTTCTCTGTCTCTCCGTCAGTCATCCCGGCGAGGGGAATCATCTGCGTCTGACGGTTTAATTCTCTTCCCTTATTCATGTCCCGGTCCAGATGAATGGCAATATTCGGAATTGTCAGAACCGGCTTTTCAAAATCCACCAGCTGCATCTGCGGATGCAGTGCGTCTTTTCCCCGTACCGCCACACGTCCTGCGGCAGAAAGCGGCCGGTCCAGCCAGCTTCCCAGATTGACCCCGCCATATGGCTCTGTATTCAGCTTCAAATAGGCATTTGTCGTCATCTCCGGATCCGGCTTGATCCGAAATCCTGGAAAATCCCCGTGAGCCGCCGCCATACGGATTTCCTTCTCTTTTGACGCATCCTTTCCGATCGTAAACGCAAACAGCGTAGAACCGTGATGGATCACATAGTAAGATCCGCCGGGACAAAGCTCCCACTCTTCCTTCCAGCAAAGCCGGCGAAATCCTTTCTCCTCCAGTCTCTTTCTTGCCGCCTCCACCGTATGGAACGGTGAAACCGCCTCTTTGGTGAAGGACAGCAGACGTTCTATTTCATTCATTGGCACTCGACCTCCTGTTCTCTTTTTACGCTACCTCTATCTTACTGAGAACAGAACAAAAAGTCAACGTTTCTTCCCCTCTCTGAAACGCAGAGAGGCAGGCCAATCAGCCTGCCTGTTCTTATGTTTTCCCGGAAGGATTTTCTTATGCACAGCGTGACGGTTTCTTCTGCTGAGCTGTCCGCGCCTTCAGGGCCGCCGCAATATCCATACACCGGTCTATAGTATTGCAGATATCTTCTTTCGTTGTATCGGGATTGATGGTACACATCCGAAGTACCTTTTTCCCGCCCAGTATGGTAGTAAAGACCTGGGCAAATCCGCTTTCCGTAATGGCATAGGAGATCTCCTGATTCATCCGGTCCCGTTCTGCTTCGCTTTGCACGCAGTCCGGCGCATAACGAAAATTGACAACCCCAAGACTTGCCGGAGCCATGATCTCCCATTCTGGTTCCTGCCGGATCCGCTCTTCCGCAAGTTCGGCCAGGGCACACCCATGATCAAATACTTCCTCCATGCCTTTGCTTCCCACTGTCTGAAGGGTCAGCCACAGCTTCAGTCCTCTTGCAGGGCGCGTCAGTTCCGGTCCCAGATCCCAGAACTCTACCTGCTCCTCTGAGGATTCCGCGTCCTTGAGATACTCCGGGTGAGCGGCAAAGCTCCGGACCAGATCGGACTTGTCTCTTACAAGCACTACGCTGCAGCTATAGGTCTGCATCATCCACTTATGAGCGTCCCAGCTCAGGCTGTCCGACTCTTCAATTCCTTCCAGAAGCGGACGGTACGTCTCGGATAAAAGGGCCGATGCACCAAATGCGCCGTCCACATGCATCCACATCCCGTATTCCCGGCAGATCGCGGCTATCCCCTTCATTGGGTCCACACTTCCGGTATTGGTCGTTCCGGCAGACGCAATGACCGCAAACGGCTTTTTCCCCTCTTTCCGGTCCTTCTCCACCTCTGTTTTCAGCGCCTTCAGATCCATACGGAACCGGTTGTCCGTCGGAATCATCCGCACCTGGCTCCAGTCAAAACCAATGATGTGAAGACCTTTGGCCGCAGAAACATGCGTCTGATCCGACACATAGACCACCGCCCGGCTCCGCTCCTCAAAGGAAAGCCTGGCATCTCTTGCCGCTGTCAGTGCAGTCAGATTCGCCATGGAACCACCGGAGACAAAAAGGCCTCCCGCCTCCTCTGGGTATCCGGCCCTGTCACACATCCAGCGGATCAGCCGCTTTTCCACCAGATCAGCTGCCGGCGCATTGGTCCTGCAACTCGCATGCGGATTGTAGGCGGCCGTCATCGCGTCCCCCATCCAGGAAAGCAGCGATGCATTGGACGGCACACAGGAAAAACTGCGCGGATGCTGGGCCAGAAGCACATGCGCATAGATGTCCTCCAGCATTTCCGAATACACCTCCTCAAGAGGTCTCCCCTCTCTTGGAATCTCCTGGCTTTCCAGATGCTCCCATGTATTTTCCTCCACCGGGCTTCCTACCGGTTTCCGGTGCAGTGTATTATAAAACGTAACGATCTGCTCTGTAAATTCATTCATCAGTACACGGATCTGTTCATTGTATTCTTTCGTATTATAATGAATCATCCCATTTCCCTCCTGCTTGACTTTCTCTACTGCCCATGCTACCATAAAGATCACTATTTGTGAAATTCATAGATTTTATAAAACCATTCAATTTTTTTGAACTATTATACAGACTACACAGGAGGAACCCAACATGGAAATCCGAAACCTCACTACCTTTGTCCGGATCGCCGAAATTCAGAACTTTTCCAAAACAGCCGAACAGCTAGGCTATTCCCAGTCCGCCGTCACCATGCAGATCAAACAGTTGGAGACGGAACTTCACACCCAGCTCTTTGAACGGATCGGGAAACAGGTCCGCCTCACCCGCGCCGGCGAACGCCTCCTCCCTTACGCCCTGGAAATCCTAAACGCCGTAGGAAAAGCAGAACGTATCGCCCAGGAGCCGGAGCAGATCTCCGGAAAACTGCGAATCGGTACCTGCGAATCCTTCGTCATCAGTATTCTACCTCCCGTCATTCTGGAAATGAGCGAACTGTGCCCCCACATTGAAATCAGCACCCACACCGCCCTTGTCCCGGACCTGTTCCAGATGCTGCGCCAGAACGACATTGACATCATGTATTTTCTGGATGAAAAAACCTATTATCCCGAATGGATCAAAGTATCCGAGCGGCCGGAAAAAATCTACTTTACCGCTTCTTCTGAGTCTCCCCTTGCCGGACAGAAACAGATCCCAATCGCCCGGCTTCTGGAAGAACCACTCTTTCTCACCGAACAAGGCATCAGCTACCGCTACGCAATGGAACAGGCCCTGGCCGCAAAAGGCTATGAACTCCATCCTTTCTGGGAAGTAGGAAACACCGACGTTATCACCCGGTTCCTGCTGAAGAACAAAGGAATCTCTTTCCTTCCCGAATACGTCATTCGGGACTATCTGGAAGAAGGGTCACTTACCATTCTGGACACCGAATGCAGCGAGATCACCATGTGGAGCCAGCTGGCGTACCACCGCAACAAATACGTCACTCCGCAGATGAATATCTTCCTCGACCTGATGCAGCAGCACATCCAAAAACGGGACCTTTCATCCTAAGCTTTCTGTATCATTTTCGCTCCTCATCTGGTATACTGTGATACAGGAAAACAAATTCCCACAACCATTTCGAAACAACAGATACGGAGGCATACCAATGGTCAGCTATCTTATGAATACAAAAAACTGCATGTCCGTCCTTCTCCTGTCCGACCGCTTTGATCACTTCTCCTTTGTAGGAGGAGAAATCACCACCTACTGCACCTTTCAGATCGACGGAACCTATCACCCGGAATTTTACCCGGAAAACGAAGAAAACAGCCCAGACCCTTACGTCCGCTGGAAACAGGTACGCGAATACTGCTTCTCCCTCATCAAAGGAAAACAGACACCCCTTCGCTTCCACTTCATCCTGTCACTGGCCCCGGACCAGATCGAAGCCCTTCTCCAAAAAGAAGGACTCCCATACCAGACCAGCGACATCAAAGGCCTGTACCTGAACTTCCGGTACGACGGCACCAGACTCACCTGCACCACAGGCACCTCATTTCACACATTTGTACTTGACAAAAGCCTGGAACACCTGTGGGACAGCACAGTACCCAAACTCTTCACAAAAAACAGAATGGAATTCGAAGAAAATCACTAGAAAATCAAAAGTTGTACCATACAACTAACAATACAGACTTTTCAAAGGGGACGTGTACCGATGCACAGGTACACGTCCCCTTTGAAAATTTAAGAATTTTGTAATTATTTTGTAAGCATCATCATGATGTCGTTGCTTCGTTTTATGAATGCTGTCATTTCTTCTGGATTGAGTGGTTTGTTGGACAGCATTGCCAGGTCGTAGAGCTGCTGGCAGATGATATTAATGTTTTCGTTGTCTTTGTGGCTTTCGATGTACTGTACCAGTGGGTGGTTGATGTTCAGAATGAGTGTGGTGTCTGTTCCGAACATGGATGCGTCCATTCCGGTCATGCCGTACATCTTCATCATTTCCTGCATCCTTCTGGACTCTTCGGAAAGTGTCATCATAGATGCAACGTTTTCATCTTTGAGTTTTTCTACTTTGACTTTGATGTTCTCGTTGTTCATCGCTTTTTTCACGATGGATGCGATCTCTTCCCCGCGTTTTTCGAAGGATTCTTTTTCTTCTTCTGTAACTTCTTCTTTGATCTGATCGGTTACGTCAGCATCAATTCTCTGGAAGTGGATGTGCGGGTTTCTCTGTTCCAGCTGAGTAATGAACGGAGAATCAATATTGTGGGAGAGGATGACTGCGTCCATGCCCTGGCTCTTGAACATGTTAATGTACTGGCTCTGCTGCTGTTCGTCTGTTACATAGTAGATCGTCTTCTTCTCCGGTTCTTTCTTTTCGCTGCTGTTTTCATCTTTTGCATCAGCGTTTTCTTCGGTCTTTTCTTCTTCGTTCTCCTCCGGTGCATCTCCAATGAGTTCTTTCATCGTCAGATATTTGTGATCCAGGTTCTTGAACAAAATGGAGTCCATCATCTTGTCGCAGAATTTCTGGTCTTTCAGACATCCGAATTTTACGAACGGGCTGATATCATCCCAGTATTTTTCGTAATTTTCATGATCTGTGTTGCACATGCCTGTCAGTTTGTCTGCCACTTTCTTGGAAATGTAATCCGCTACTTTGTTTACAAATCCGTCGTTCTGCAATGCGCTTCGTGATACGTTCAGTGGAAGATCCGGACAGTCGATGACTCCTTTTAAGAGCATCAGGTATTCTGGAATGATTTCTTTGATGTTGTCTGCAATGAATACCTGGTTATTGTACAGTTTGATCGTTCCTTCGATGGAATCGTACTCGGTGTTAATCTTCGGGAAGTACAGGATTCCTTTCAGATTGAACGGATAATCCATGTTCAGATGGATCCAGAATAATGGTTCCTTGTAATCCAGGAATACTTTCCGATAAAATTCAATATAGTCTTCTTTCGTGCATTCGTTCGGGTGCTTTGCCCAAAGAGGATGGATATCATTGATCGGAACCGGACGTTTCTCGATTTTGACTTTTTCTTTGGCAGGAGAAACCTCGACCATCTCCTTCTCGCCTTTGTCATTCTCCCGTTCTTCCATCTTGGCGTCTTCGTGAATGTGCTCTACTACTACATCGGTATCTTTCAGATCGCTCTCATCGATGGTCTCGTATTCTGTCGGCGCGTTGGCCTTTTCCAGGTAAATCTCAACCGGCATAAAGGAGCAGTACTTCTCAAGCACTTCTCTTGCACGGTACTCATTTGCAAACTGCAGGCTGTCTTCATTTAAGAACAGCGTAATCTCTGTTCCGATTCCTTCTTTATTTCCTGGCTGCATCTCGTACTCTGTGCCGCCTTCGCTGACCCAGTGTACCGGCTCTGCCCCTTCTTTATAGGAAAGGGTATCGATATGAACCTCGTCTGCCACCATGAATGCAGAATAGAATCCCAGTCCGAAATGTCCGATCATATCGTCTTCTGTCGTCTTATCTTTGTATTTTTCAAGGAACTGGGTTGCTCCGGAAAATGCAATCTGTGTAATGTACTCTTCGACCTCATCCGCTGTCATACCGATACCATTATCGATAAACTTGAGTGTTTTCTCCTCCGGGTTTACAATCACATGGATCTCCGGCTTATAATCCTCCGGCAGGCTGTATTCGCCCATCATATCCAGCTTTTTCAGTTTCGTGATGGCGTCGCATCCGTTGGAAATCATCTCACGGAAGAAAATGTCGTGGTCAGAATAGACCCACTTCTTTATAATAGGAAAAATATTTTCACTGCTGATGGAAAGACTTCCCTTTTTTACTGCCATGTTAATCACTCCTTCATCATATATCGTGCCGGCGGTACAGCTCTTAACCACACTGTACTCACCGGCATAGTTTCTTTTCACATCTAACAGTAATCTTAATACTCGTATTCCAAAAAGTCAATAGAAAATTAGCACTCTTTTGAAAAGAGTGCTGATAATTTCTTTTCTCCGCACTTTAATCTGAAAAATGTTCCGCCAGTTTCCGAAACTCTTCCACTGTCATTTTTGCTTCTTCTGCAGCCTCCTCAAGCGTCAGACGGTTTTTCTGATAGAGCTGGACCAACATAGCCTGTCCACCCTGTATCATGCCTCGCTGAAAGCCCTTCTTCCGTGCTCCCTCCATATTGGGCCTGTAGTCCAGAATCGCCTTCTCTCTGGCCTCATACTGCAGGCGCTTCTTGTCATCCTGGCTCATTTTTACCAAATCTTCATATGCCCCTTCCAGATATTCGTTTCCCTTTGCCACTTCTTTCAACTCCTCTTTATTCTGCCCTCGGAAAAAGCGCATCCATTCCACCACATCTTCCGGTCCAATGGCCTCTTTCTGAAGTTTCGGAAGCTCCAGGACCTGGATCTCCAGCTTATCTGTATACATTTCCTTTGCCATTTCGTCCCAAAAGTGGATTGTCCGGTAGCAGAAATCATCCTTCGGAAACCGTACAAAATTCAGAACGCTGACCTGAATGCATTTTTGAAGGGTCCCATAGCTTTCCCCTTCTTTGATCTGTGCCGCGTACATTTTGCTCAGATAAAATATCAGGCGTTCGTCCCAGAATTCCACATACAATACCTGCATTTCCATATCCAGCTGCACTTTATTGGCAAGACATACATGAACATCCAGGATCCCCTGCTTTTCCTCTTCCGCTTCTTTGGGAAGTTCATTTTCCAGCAGAACTGTCTCGCCAATCTCCTCCGGCGTAATCTGCAGAAGGGCCGCAATAAATCCTTTTCTGGTCTTTGGATTTCTCATCAGCTCTTTGAAGCACCAGTCCACAGAAGGCTTCATGATGAATTCCTCATTCCGGGCAGTTTGTCTTTTTTGGTTTTGTCTTCTCTTATTTTGTCTTTTGTTTTTTCGCATACATCCATCCTTTCCCGGCCCATCATTCGCTGAAAAAGGATGTTTCTTTTATTGTAAGTGTAGCATATTTCTCTCTGCCTAAAAAGTAGTTTGGGGAAGAAAGGCGGCGTAAATTTACTGTAGGAATTATAGTGGCAGAAACTGCCAGATGTGTTT
>ERZ1643246.4900-NODE-4900-length-10204-cov-43.604986_pt1 | contig 10204 bp, 9 predicted proteins | sample MGYA00579265_ERZ1643246 | MGnify/ENA primary metagenome ERZ1643246 (study PRJEB29033, sample SAMEA4952261) | chicken gut metagenome | biome: Broiler Chicken; feature: Gastrointestinal Tract; material: Caecum | place: Ireland | collected 2018 | study: Broiler...
CATCGGATTTTTTGAGCGCACCAGCGACATGGTGTTTGCTCTGGAACGGCGGACGGAGGGCAAAAAGGTAAAACAGGTTCCCGTGATCCGGCGCAAAGACTGAACAGAATACCATTAACAAAGGCGGCCTGCAGATGCAGGCCGTTTTGCTTATAATCTATGTTCAACAGACAATAGACACACATTTAACTTTTCTGCGAAAAGTTTCCAAATAGGAAACCTTATATCCAAGGTATAATAATCTCCCAGGTCATATTCGTATAAACAGCTGTAGTCTGCTCGCTTGCATGACCGGCCTGATTTGCCACCTCTGCCATGGTGTAGTCCTCAAATGGCGCATACAAACGGCTCGGAGCCGCCCTCACGGACGGCTCCTTTTTACATTTCTGGATCAAATTTGTATCCCACACCCCAGACAGTCTGGATGTATTGCCTGTCAGTATACTTCCGGAGTTTCTTCCGGATACTGTAAATCATACACTCGACCTTTGCATCCACGTTGACTGGGATATCATCCCAGACTGCCTTATAGATCTGTTCTTTGGTAAATACCCAGCCGGGATGTTTTGCCAGGTAACAGAGCAGATCAAATTCCGTTGCAGTCAGATGAACCTCTTTTTCCGCTAACAGCACTTTTCTCTGTGGTAATAAGATCCGCAAATCTACATGGCTAAATTGTATAGTACCCATTTCTTCCAGGTGATGCTTTTTTTCTGGTACTATTTTCCGATTTTCAGAAATAGAACCATCTCCCTTCCAACTCAGTATTCAATCACCAGAGTTTCCTCCCTGCCGTCCTGAAATGTATAAACAAGCTTTGCTGTTGAATCTTTGCAAGCCAGGAAAAACGGCTCATTACATTCCATGTCCAACTCTGCTGCTCCATGAAGAGTTCTCTGCAGACTGATATTCTGGAAGCATGTCGTATTATCCATATCCGCTCTTGAAAGCTGCTCTTTCAAGATTTTATAGAGATCTTTTCTTGTAATTGGGTCCTCTAAAATGTAATGATAGCGAAATTTCTCGTTTGTGAAACGGTTTACATTAATCACATTTATCAAATAGTCCATAAATCCTGGCGGCATAATTTCTTCGACCACAACCGCCACTTCACGCTCTGGGCTGTTATGGATTTTGGCGATCAAAGAAGAAAATACCTGGGGAGAAATGATAACAAAATCCATCTCCCCGCTGATTTTCAATTTATACTCCTTCATTTACAATCACCACTCTTTTTCCCTGTCGCATGGATACTTTGTATACGATATACTGAAACAGGGCAATCAGTACACAAAGAGCTAACTCCACAAATACAATCTTCATTTCAGCCTGCGTAAAACGCCCGTCGTTCTGCCACAACATAAGCGGATACCAAAGCAGCATAATCAGACAGCCCATCACGGTTGGAAGGGTATAGACCCTTCGGATCTGATCCGATAAGATCCCTTTTACATAATCATTATTCCCACCAAGTTTCCTTACATCTTCAAATACCTGTTTATTCTTAACAACTACCGTCATGCTTCTTGTATACGATATAATCGCCACTGCAGCCAGACAGATAACTGCCACATAGATGAACAACATATAGAAAATCCCAAAGGAAATGAAGCCATTATTGATATCCAGGATCTTGAAGGAAGGCGCATATTTCCAGTCACAGTATTCTTCTGAGTGTTCCGGGTTTGGTGTAACCGGATCTGCATAGCCGTAATATCCATCTTCTTCCAGTGAAACTTTCTCCTGATGTTCATCGTATCCGGTCATTTTTAACATATCTTCAGAAGCATGATTGCAATACTGCTTATAAAGCTCCCTTGCAAAAGAATAAGAATGATCCAGATCATCCACATCGAACAGAATATTCTTGACGATCATGCTATCCGGCAGACTTTGGCGAAGCTCTGCGTAATCTGCATCACTGATCACATATCTCGCCAGTCCGTCAAAACCGGTAAGTGCAGCCAGGCTACTATACTCCACAGTTCCGGCAAATTTCATATCTTTATCTATATCTGCATAAGTGTTCTGTACATAATCCAGATCATCATACCTGTTATATTGATTTTCATACATACTGCTGTTCCGGATCATGTAATAAGTTCCATTCTCTACAGACAAGTCCTGACCTGTTATTTCCCGATAAGAGGACTCGTCAAGGAAAGAATAGTACAGGTGCTCTTTCTCATACACCTCAAGCAGTTTCCCCTCTTCATCTACATTATCTCTGTTTACTCCGCTTCCAAGCAAACGGATAAACTCTCCCTCATGATATTCTGTGATCGTTACATCGTATTGATCTGCCAACTCCTCAATATCCGCCTGATCCAGTTCATCTGCCGATAACGGATAGGACATAGTATAATCTACCGGATTTTTATTGATTCCATCCCGCTCTGTCATATATCTCGTAGGAGAATACAGGCAGGCAAAAAGGCTGCAGACAATCAGCAGACACACAATCAGCATATTCTTAACGATGGATCTGCCCTGAAACTTCAACAGACCATAGGAAATAAGATTTTTATAATATTTCTGCGGGTTTCTGCCTCGTTTATGCACTGCGATACTGTAAATCAATATTCTGTATAGCCCAAATAAGGACAGCAAATAGAAGATATTTACCCAGGCTCCCAGGCTCTGTTTCATAATTCTGGAATAAACCTGCGTTCCGACTCCAGCGATCAGGACTCCAAGAATAAGGCATACAACGCCGATAATAAAGTATCTCTGTGTCAGATTCTGCTTAACAGACTCATTGGTGCGCTGTTCATTTAACACATCAATGATATTTGTTCTCTTCATAAATGTCACAGCAAGGACCATCATACATAATATGATCACAATACTGTATAAGACCGATACAAGCAGGCCCCCTGCTGAAATCAGTGCCGGTTCATCAATACCAAATGGGAACAGCAGTTGGAAAATCCTCAACGCAATATAAGCCACAATACATCCGAGGATAATACCAACGAACGAATAAACTGCGCCCATCTTAGACAGCTCCGCATACAATGCTTTCGATAATTGTTTCTTCTCTGCACCCAATGCCAAAAAGACTCCTATTTCCCGACTGCGGTATCTTAAAAAAAGTCTTGTGGCATATACAATAAAAATCGTACATCCGATGATCGCAACCGCAAAGATCATATACACCATTCTCCTTGAGTCACCACCGCTGGGAAGAGCATTTTGGATCGCTGGATTCAATACCATAGAAATGAAGGAAGCTATCAGCATAACCGCAAAGGCAATACAGAATTTCAACTGATAGTAATTCTTTTTGTTATACTTCCGCAGTTTTGCAAATATTTTACTTAAAGTCATCTTATTCACCACCATTCAGCTTTCTTAATACATCCATCAATTCATTGAAGAACTCTCTGCGATCCCCTTTTCTTACCAGTTCGCCGCTGACAACGCCATCTCTCATCAGGATCACCCGGTCACAGTAACTTGCTGACAAACTATCATGTGTTACCATAAGAATGGTTGCTTTCAGCTCTTTTTTTGCAGTAATAAACGCATCAATCACAGCTTCACTGGATCTGCTGTCGAGATTTCCAGTCGGTTCGTCCGCCAAAATCATCAAAGGATCATTCACCAATGCTCTTGCTACGGCTGTTCTTTGTTTCTGACCTCCAGATATCTCTGCCGGATACTTCGATTTAATCTGGTCGATATCGAACATTTTCAGCAGCTTGCCTACTTTTTTTTCCATAGATTTATAATTCTCATGTTTTATTACCTGTGGAACACAGACATTATCGAAAATTTTCAGACCATCCAGCAGCATAAAGTCCTGGAATACAAAGCCGATTTTCTCATTGCGAACCTTTGCCATTTCTTTTTCGTTCAGTTTCCCCAGATCAACTCCATCCAATAAGACTTCTCCACTTTCAAAGGGTTTATATTGAGAAATACAGTCAAGCAGAGTCGTCTTTCCGCTTCCGGACGGTCCCATAACGGCTACAAACTCACCTTTATGAATTGTAAAATTAACTCCCCTCAGAACACGGTGCTGGTTCTTCCCTGTTCCATAAGACTTTACAAGTTCTTTTACCTCAAGCATACTTCTGCTACCTCCTTAAACGTATATCATTTTACTGATAACCTCATTTTATCTATTAAGATCCAAAGGACAATAGCAGACGCAAAATCTAACATCTACACCGCAATATCTAAAAAGATGGTATAAAAAAGCCGAGAGATCCTCACAACGAAAATCTCTCGGTTATATAAAATTACTCAGATAATTTAGGACTTATTACACCGCTGTTTTTCAAAAGTTACACTAAGGAATCTATCAAGCCTTGCGCCTCAGTAAAAAATCTTGACAAATGAAAACCATCGGCAACTGCGTGGTGAATATTCATCGTAAGGGGCATAATATACTTTCCGTTTGTTTCTTCATATTTCCCCCAAGTAATTACCGGAGCGAGGAACTTTCCTTCGTCAAAAATGTGCATATCAAAATGGTTGTATCTTACCCACGGCAGACAAGATACATCAAAGAAGTTGGGTGGCTGATTTTCCACGAAGCCCCGCCGATCTTCATATGCTTCTTTATCTGCCATAAAGCGGGAATGAAATGCAAACAAATCATCAACAAACGATGTTACCAGCTTCGTAAAGTTTTCATCTTCTTTGTGAAAATCGGCATAGGACGGAGAGATATATTCCCACTTGATCAAATCCCCATTGTTGTCCCAGCCATACTTAAATTCGTCGTGTGCGTTGACAACCTTTGATACGATCCAAATCATTGAGGGGTAAAACTTCAGTCCCTTGCTTTTAGAATATTCAAGCAGCCTTGTCACATCAATATCAACGGTCAAGCTCATAACAATACGCATATTGTCAATGTAACTCTTGAAAAGTTTTCCTCTGCTCCATTTCTCTAAATCAACTTTTGTATAAGTATATTCCATATCTATTCTCCTTTGCATTTTGTTATTATCCCTGAAAATGCAAAGCCGCCGGAATAGATTTTTTCTCCATACAAGTCTATTCCTTTAAGCCTTGCACGGAGTTACACCAAGTCCAAGTTTCACAAAACCACCTCCAAATAATCTTTTTCCGTTTCACTTGTTTGAAACGGGCAGCAATATCTTCAAAGTAAATTTTCCATTTTCCTGCGTGGTCGTGCAAGAGCCGGAATATTTCTCTGCCGCCTTTTTCATATTGGAAATACCAAAGCCGTGCAGGAACTTATCTGCCTTTGTGGTATGACCGTCTGCGTGTAGCTCATCAGCGCAGTTATTCTCGATCAGGATAGAGACAAAATCCTGCACCTTGCCCGCTTTCACGAGGATCACACGCTGTTCTTCCGGCAGCTTCTCGCTTGCTTCGATGGCGTTGTCGATCCCGTTGCCAAACAGGGTGCTAATGTCAAGCGGCTCTATGAAATCCACACCGCTGAAATCTATAAAGGCAGAAAAGTCGATCTGCTTTTCACGGGCTTTTTCTGCCTTATCTCTTATGATAATATCAAGGAAATCATTGCCCGTATGGATATAGTTTTCATAGTCCGCAATCTGCGAGCGAAGCTCCTGCGCCATCTTGCGTGTCTCGTCTGTTCCCTGACTCCCCTCCAACACAAGCAGATGATTTTTCATATCGTGGTAAATCGAGCGTATGCGTTCCTCGTCTTTCAGCTTATCCTGATAGTAGGCATACTGCTGCTGAAGCTGGGCGATCTGCACCTTGTCCCGCTGTTCCTGCTCTCGGAGATAAAGGAGATTTTTTGAGTACATAAAGATTATGAAAAACATTGTCGCTAATACGCCGCTGCTTATATACAGCATTAAATCCGCAGCCCGTTCTAAATTCACTACATTAAAAACAGCAAGCATGGAAATTACAAAAGCAAACATAAAAACTAAAGTTAAAATAATGCTGTCTTTTATCTGAATTTTATATCTGAAATTTTTAAGTGCTACATATGCTATACCAAGTATCAACGGGCGTGCTGCCAAAGCGATAATGTAAATCTCCCACCTTGTAAAAGCCTGCCCGTCTACCGTAACAAGTTGGTTGCTTCCGTACAGAAAAAATCCAAAACTATAAGCAATGGTTTCCATCAATGTTGAAGCTACAATAATCCATATTTCAGCTGCTGTAATAATCTGATATATCGTATCTTTATAGCATATTTTCAAAATTGCAATAGCAAATAAAAAAATCAGCGGCATTTTCCAAGCGCCAAGGTATGTAAACCAAGTCAGGGCATAGGTCAGCGCAATAAACGCTATCGGCGGGATAAATTTATTGATTGCCGACTGAGACCGAGGCTCTTTACACAAACATCTGCTGATTACATATAAGCAGAAGCCTTCCAATATGGTAGAAAGAATATCCAGAGTCTGATACAGCCACATTTAATCCACCGCCTTTCCTGTGGAAAGGGGCAGCAAGATCTTCAAGATAAACTTTCCGTTTTCCTGTGTGGTAGTGCAAGAGCCGCCATACTTTTCCGCCGCCTTTTTCATATTGGAGATACCAAAACCGTGCAGAAATTTATCTGCTTTTGTAGTATGTCCGTCTGCGTGTGTTTCCTCAATGCAGTTGTTCTCAATCAGGATAGATACAAAATCCTGCACCTTGCCCGCTTTGACAAGGATCACACGCTGATCTTCCGGCAGATTCTCGCTTGCTTCAATGGCGTTGTCTATCCCGTTGCCAAACAGTGTGCTGATGTCAAGCGGCTCTATGAAATCCAGGCCGCTGAAATCTATAAAGGCGGAAAAGTCGATCTGCTTTTCACGGGTTTCTTCTGCCTTATCTCTGATGATAATATCAAGAAAATCGTTGCCTGTATGGATATAGTTTTCATAGTCCGCTATCTGTGAGCGCAGCTTTTGCGCCATCTTGCGTGTCTCATCTGTTGCCTGACTGCCTTCCAGTACAAGCAGATGATTTTTCATATCGTGGTAAATGGAGCGTATGCGTTCCTCATCTTTGAGCTTATCCTGATAGTAGGCGTACTGTTGTTGGAGCCGTGCGATCTCTACCTTGTCCCGCTGTTCCTGCTCACGGAGATAGGATACATTTCGAGAATACAGAAATTGCACAATAAAAACTACGCCAAGCACAGATGTAACCACATCCAATATCAGCGTATTAGACTCTCCCAAATTCAAATAGCCATAGGTACTTGCAAAGGATACTGCAAATACCAGCAAAAAACTGACCGCCAACACAGCAGCGTCTTTTGCCTGAATTTCATACTTGAAGTTTTTTAACAGTCGATATGCGATTACAGCATACAGTGCTTTCAGCAAAATCACAAAAACATAAATCTGCCATTTCAAAATGCTTGTTCCGTCCACCTGCGCCATTGTGTCGCCCTGATAAAACAGGCTCATTATGGAAATCCCCGTAGCCTCTGAAAGCGGTACAATGAGCAGATACGCCAGTTCCATAACAATGACCGCATTATGAATGGACACTTTATAGCAGATCAATGTAAGCGCAATCATCAAAGCTAAAACGACAAAAATCCGATATGCCCCTATATCCACAAAAAAGGTCATAATAATAACCACTATTGCATAAACAACAGGATGGATAATTCTGCTGACTGCTTTTTGAAATCGGCAAGTCCTGCAAAAGCACAAAGTAATCACATAAAAAATAGCTGTTTCCACGATAGTGGAGAGAACATCTAACAGATTATACACCCACATCACAGCATATCCCCCCAAAAGTCAGCCAGTTTTGCCATAAACTCCTTGCGTTTCGGCTGACTGATCGGTACACGCTCGCCCGTTGTTAAGACTGCCTCCAGATTTTCCACGCTTTTCACATACACCATATTCACGATAAAACTGGCGTGACAGCGGGCAAACTGCCGCTGCGCCTCCAAAAGCGAAGCGATTTCTTTCATATTCTTGTAAATGACCTGTTCCTGCCCGTCAAAGTGCAGAAGCACATTGCGCTTCTGTGTCTCGGCATAGCGCAGATTTTTATACAGCACCTTATATTTCCCGTTGTCGTTGGAAAAGCTGAGATACCCTTCCTCTCTGCCCTGATAGCGGGAAAAGAAACGGTCAAGCTCCATTTTCAGCCTGCCGTACTTCATCGGCTTGAGCAGATAGTTGATCGCACCATACTCATAGCCTTTCCATACATATTGCGATAAAGAGGTCAGGAAAAATAAGCCCACTGTACTGTCTGTCTTTCGGATTTCTTCCGCAGTTTTCAGACCGTTGAGCTTTTCCATCTTTATATCCATAAAAATTAAATCAAAGTCAGGCTGATAGTTTTCAAGCAATTCTATTCCATCGTGGAACTCAAAGAAGCAAAACTCCCTGCCCGTATCCGCCGCATAGCGTTCCAAATTTATTTTCAGATCCTGGATAAAAGACTGGTCATCATCACAGATTACAATTTGATACATAATCCACCTCGATAAGTCTCATTTCTCAGTATGATATTATACCTGTTTTCTGCCTGATTTTCCACCAGATTATTCACTTTGAGCCGCCCTTACGGACGGCTCCTTTTCGCACTACATTACAGTTCCTTTTCATCCAACAGAAAGTCTATGATATTATAATGAACAATCCCCTTCCTGCTCAGATCTACGATGTCGCTGCTGATCACATATTTTGGATAATTGTCATCAATCTTCTCCAGATTGCCAAATTCTCTATCTATGCAGTCCTCTGACAGCACATAGGCCACCTGGATATAAAGTTTCTTCTGTCCTTTGTAGCATACGAAGTCAATCTCCTGGTTATCCAGTTTCCCTACCTTCACCTCATATCCCCGGCTTAACATTTCCAGATACACCACGTTCTCCAGCAGCTTACTTGTGTCGATCTGCTCACTGGCTTTACACACATTGCGAAGCCCGATGTCACCGGCATAATACTTTTCTGTGGATGCCAGAATGTTTTTCCCCTTAATATCATATCGTTCCGCTTTTGAGAGGATCATTCCAGCCTGCAGCTTATCAATATAATTCAGCACCGTGTCCACGGTGGTCGATTGCCCGGCGGATAGCAGGGAGCGGCTGATCGAGCGTGCGGAAAACGGATTTCCGATGTTGTCCAGAAGAAATTCCAGCAGCTTTCGCAAAAGACTCTCATTGCGAATGGCATATCTGGAGAGAATATCTTTCATCACGACAGAATCATAGACATCCTCCAGATATGTGCGGACGGAATGTTCATCCGGCAGCACCAGGCGCATCGGCAGGCCGCCATATTTCAGATAATCCGTAAAAAGCTGTTCCCTGGTATAAGGAAGCCCATTGATCTCATAAAATTCCTGTATCTCAGACAACACAAAAGGATACACATGAAAAGAAACATATCTTCCTGCCATATTTGTTGCCAGTTCACCGGACAGCAATTTGCTGTTGGAGCCTGTCACATAGATATCGCAGTCAAAATCAATCCGGAAGGAAGGGATGACTGAGTGCCACTCTTTCACATGCTGGATCTCGTCAAAAAAGAGATATACTTTTCCATCCGCCTGCTCTGCCCGTTCCGTGACGTACTGATAGAAGTTATCTGCATCCTCCAGCTTTTTAAAACGCCGGGACTCAAAATTGATCTCTATGATATTTTCCTTTGGCACTCCACGCTCTAAAAGAACATCACGGATCTGCGAAAGCAGGATTGTCTTTCCACTTCTTCTAAGGCCAATCAATACCTTGATCAGATCCTGGTCAATGAATGGACGTATCTTATTCAAATACAAATTTCGTCTTATCATCTCCATACATTCCACGTCCTTCGTTAGTTTTGTCATTATTATACCTCACACTTTTATTATAATCAACTTATTGTCTGTTTATACAAAGGCAATTTTATTCTTATAGTTACTTACAGCAGGTTCGATTTCTCCTTCATCTGTTCCCGGCTCGTATTGGTATAGATCAGCGTTGTCCGCTCGCTGGCATGGCCGGCCTGATTTGCGACTTCCGCAATCGTATATCCCATCTCCAGGGCATGAGAGCAGAAATAATGCCGGAGCTTATGCGGCGTGATCCGGTCCGAACACTGATTGAAAAATCGGTTCACACTGCTGCGGTGGAGTTTTCCACCATTCCGGCTGACAAACAGATACTCAGACTGGGAGTTTCTTACTTTCAAATACTCCCGGACTGCATGGATGATCTTGTCATTGATGAATACGATCCGCTGCTTATTGCCTTTTCCAGTCACCAGCAGTTCCCTTGCCTGAAAAT
>ERZ1643246.4901-NODE-4901-length-10201-cov-11.944214_pt1 | contig 10201 bp, 6 predicted proteins | sample MGYA00579265_ERZ1643246 | MGnify/ENA primary metagenome ERZ1643246 (study PRJEB29033, sample SAMEA4952261) | chicken gut metagenome | biome: Broiler Chicken; feature: Gastrointestinal Tract; material: Caecum | place: Ireland | collected 2018 | study: Broiler...
GCGTTAGCAATACCTGCCTCCCGGCGGATACTTTGTCAGTCCGAAAAATCGAAATATATCTACATATTGTAGTAGTGGGCATAGATCCCGTTCTGCTGCAGCAGTGATTCATGAGTTCCACGCTCTGCAATCCCGTCCTCTGTAATGACGATGATCTCATCGGCGTTCCGGATAGTGGAGAGGCGGTGGGCGATGGTGATGGTTGTTCTTCCTTCGGAGAGTTCTTCCAGGCTCTGCTGGATCCAGCGCTCGCTCTCGTTGTCAAGGGCGCTGGTCGCCTCGTCAAGGACGAGGATCGGCGGGTTCTTCAGGAAGACGCGGGCAATGGAGATGCGCTGCTTCTGTCCGCCGGAAAGGCGGGCGCCCCGCTCACCGACAAAAGTGTCATATCCATCCGGAAGTTCTTCGATAAAATCGTGGATATTGGCACGCTTAGCGGCTTCGATGATCTCTTCCATAGATGCACCGGGTTTCCCGTAGGCGATATTTTCGCGTATGGTGCCGGAAAAAAGATAAACGTCCTGCTGTACCATGCCGATCTGGCTTCTCAGACTTTTCAGGGTCAGTGTGCGGACATCTTTGCCGTCGATCGTGATCCGCCCGCCGGTCACATCATAGAATCTGGGCAGGAGAGAGCAGATTGTCGTTTTTCCGCTGCCTGACGGACCTACAAGAGCGATGGATTTTCCGGCCGGAATCTCGAATGATACGTGGGAGAGGACCGGGGTATCGTCATCACTGTAGTGGAAAGATACATCTTCGTAGCAGACATGGCCTTTTACGTCAGTGAGCGGCTTTGCGTCAGGGGCGTCAACGATCTCCGGTTCGGTTTCCATCACATCCAGGAAGCGGCGGAAGCCGGCCAGGCCTTTCTGCATCATTTCGATCAGCTCTACGAGAATCTGGATCGGGCTGATGAAAATACCGATGTACAGAGCGTACATTGCAAGATCTGCAACATTCATGAGATCATGAGCAATGAGATATCCGCCGAATACAAGTGTCACCAGATACATCATTCCCTGGAAGAAAAGGTTCCATCCCATGAAATTTCCCATGCAGTTATAATTGTTCCGTTTGGAAATAAGGAAAGCGTGGTTGCTTTTTTTGAACTTTTCACGTTCAATCTCTTCGTTCGCAAAAGACTGGACAACGCGGATACCCGCCAGTGTATCCTGCAGGCTGGAGTTAACGTCGCCGATCTTTCTGCGGTTCTCCATAAAAGTCTCCTGCATCCGCTGGTTCTGGCGGAAAGAAAAGATGAACATACACAGGACAAGAACGACAAGCGGAAGAGCCAGTCTCCAGTTAATAAGGAACAGGAAGATGAATGAGCCGGCAATCTTTACTACAGAGATGAACAGATTCTCAGGACCGTGGTGTGCAAACTCTGCGATATCGAACAGGTCCGACACAAGCTTGCTCATCATCTGTCCGGAATTGTTCTGGCTGTAATAAGAAAAGGACAGCTTTTCGTAATGATCAAAGAGCTGTTGGCGCATATCACGTTCCATGTTGGCGCCCATCATATGCCCCTGATAACTTACATAGTATTTGCAGAGGCTCTGGATGATATACATAACCAGGAGCCCAATGGCGATCCAGGGCAGAGTGTGGAGGATCGTGGCGCTGTCTCTTGTAAATAGTGTGTTTGTCATTGTGCGCAGAATCTGCGGATAAGCAAGATCTACGATACTGATGAAGGCAGCGCAGATAAGGTCAATAAAAAAGACCGCCTTATACGGTGCGTAATAATCTATGAATTTTCTGATCGTGTGCATAGTATCACTCCTTGTTTCGATTTTACTCCGTTGACCATCTTAGCATATCATTTTCTGCTTGACAAGAAGTTCCCCCTGTAATAACGTATGTATGTCTTTGATGATAAGAATGTAGTTAGAAGGGAAAGTAAATGTGATATGAAACTTTATTTAGCTCCTCTTGAGGGAATCACAGGGTGGATCTTCCGCAGCGCCGTCCATGATTGCTTTGGAGGATTTGATAAATATTTTGTTCCTTTTATCCGGCCGAATCAGATGGGGCATTTCAGCGCCAGGGAGAAGAAGGATATCCTGCCGGAACACAATGAAGGGATGTATACAGTTCCCCAGATTCTTACGAACAAGCCGGAGGACTTTATACGGACTGCACGTAGGCTCAGAGAGTACGGATATGAGGAAATCAATCTGAACCTTGGATGTCCGTCAAAGACTGTTGTGACAAAGGGCAGAGGCTCCGGGTTCCTCGCAGATCCGGACAGGCTGGATGATTTTCTGTATGAGGTGTTTGAAAAATGTGAGATTCGCATCTCGATCAAGACAAGGCTGGGAATGGATGATCCGGAGGAGTTTTATGATCTCCTGGAGATATATAATAAATATCCCATGGAAGAACTGATCATTCATCCGCGTGTGCAGAAAGATTTTTATAAAAACACTCCAAATCTGAAAATATTTGCAGAGGCTCTGGTGAAGAGCAGAAATCCAGTATGCTACAATGGTGATATTTTTACCACAGAGGATTATAAACGCTTTACCCAGATGCATCCGGCTGTGGAGTGTATTATGATGGGAAGAGGAGTCCTTGCGGATCCGGCACTGGCCCGTGAGATCCGGGGAGGGGCGGGAGCCGATGAAGCGGAACTGCGGCGCTTTCATGATCTTCTGTATGCGGGATATTGCGAGGAAATGTCCGGCGATCGGACGATCCTTTACAAGATGAAAGAATTATGGACGTATCTCGCGCCTGTTTTCACCAATTATAAGAAATATGCAAAGAAAATAAAAAAGGCGGAAAAGTGTGCAGTCTATGAAAAGATCATAGACGAACTGTTTGAAAATGAAGAAATCAGCGTGTCCTGATAAGGGATACGCTGATTTCCTGTTATGCTGGTTATGTCTATTAATCCTGAGCCTGTGCTGTCTCGTTCTGCTTTTTGAGAGCGGCTTCCACGAATCCTTTGAAGAGTGGATGCGGCCTGTTCGGTCTGGATTTGAGTTCCGGATGTGCCTGTGTCGCAATGAACCACGGATGGGACGGGATTTCGATCATTTCGACGATGCGGCTGTCCGGAGAGAGTCCGCACAGAGACATTCCATGTTCCTCCAGGACGTCGCGGTAATCGTTGTTCACTTCATAGCGGTGGCGGTGGCGTTCGCTGATCTCTCTTGTGCCGTACAGCTTCTCGGCAAGGGAGCCTTCTTTGAGCACACACGGATATGCGCCGAGGCGGAGAGTTCCGCCGATATCTTCCACACCGATCTGATCCGGCATAATGTGGATGACCGGATGGGTGGTGTCAGGTTTCAGTTCCATGCTGTGTGCGTCGTTATATCCGATCACATTTCTTGCAAATTCCACAATGGCGAGCTGCATGCCCAGGCACAGGCCGAGGAACGGGATCCCGTGAGTGCGGGCGTACTTGATCGCTGTGATCTTGCCTTCGATCCCCCTGTGTCCGAAGCCTCCGGGTACAAGGATGCCGCTTACATCCGAGAAGATTTCTTCCGCATTTTCTTCGGTGACTGTCTCGGAATCTACCCATTTGATATTTACGGTAGTATGAGAGTATATACCGCCGTGCTTCAAAGCTTCAACGACACTGATATAGGCATCGTGGAGCTGGATATACTTGCCGACAAGGGCTACTGTCACTTCCTGCGTCGGATGGCGGAGATTTTCTACCATATCAATCCAGTCTTTCAGATCCGGTTCCGGGCAGTCAAGATGGAGACATTCACATACGACCTGTGCGAGATGTTCTTTTTCCATGGCAAGAGGAGCTTCGTAGAGGTATTCCACGTCCAGATTCTGGAGCACATGGCTTGCAGGCAGATTACAGAACAGGGAAATCTTGTCTTTCATACCGGCATCAAGCGGATACTCAGAGCGGCATACGATAATATTAGGCTGAATTCCCATTCCCTGAAGTTCCTTTACGCTTGCCTGGGTCGGCTTTGTTTTCATTTCCTGGGAAGCTCTTAAATAAGGAATCAGTGTTACATGGATAAGGATAACATTTTCAAATCCTTTCTCATGCTGGAACTGACGGATGGATTCAAGGAAAGGCTGACTCTCGATGTCTCCCACCGTGCCGCCGACTTCGATAATAGCAATCTCGGTGTCCTGTGCCGCCGGATTCCGGTAAAATTTGCTCTTGATCTCATTGGTAATGTGAGGAATAACCTGAACAGTGCCTCCGCCGAAGTCGCCGCGGCGCTCTTTCTGGAGTACGGACCAGTAAATCTTTCCTGTCGTGACGTTTGAATTTTTCGTCAGGCTTTCGTCGATGAAACGCTCATAATGTCCCAGATCCAGATCTGTCTCCGCGCCGTCATCGGTGACGAAGACCTCTCCATGCTGAACCGGGTTCATTGTACCCGGATCGATGTTGATATAAGGATCAAATTTCTGCATGGTCACGGTATATCCGCGGGCTTTTAACAGACGCCCGAGAGAGGCGGCCGTTATCCCCTTGCCGAGACCGGATACAACACCTCCGGTAACAAATACATACTTTACTGCCATAATAGATGCCCTCCTGTGATTGAAAATATCTGGTGAACGGTAAAACGGTTCCTGAAAAAAGAGTACAGTCTGACCATGGATGGAAGCTACATCTTTGTGGCCGGATCCATACATATAGTCAGACTGTCTGAAAAAAATACTTATATAGTATACAACAGAAAATTCAGAAAGTACAGTTTTTTTTACGAAAGAAGTATATGTTCGTATACTGCTTCACAGGTAAGCTGTACGCCGAGTTTCTTAAAGATCTTGATGTCCACATCTGAGAGCATGACTGAGGTGTGGGCCTGACATCCGTCCAGCTTTGGAAGTTGGGAGAGTGCAAGGCGCGCCTCTGCGCTGTCGGCAGCGCTGGCGGAGAGCGCGATCAGTACTTCATCTGTGTGCAGACGCGGATTTTTGCTCTTTAAGTAGTCCACCTTCAGCTTCTGGATCGGCTCGATGGACTGGGGCGAGATGATATGCTTCTCATGGTCAATACCGGCGAGAGCTTTCAGCACGTTTAGAAGCAGTGCTGCAGATGCTCCGAGAAGCTTGGTCGTCTTTCCGGTTATGATCCGTCCATCTTCCAGCTCGAGGGCAGCAGCGGGACCGCCGGTCTCTTTTGCACGTTTCAGTGCTTCGACTGCTACTTTCCGATCTGCAACCGTAATGCCGGCCAGATTCATGAGCAGTTCAATCTTCTGCGCCTCCTTATCAGAAGTCTCTCCCTTTGCAAGCGCGTTCAGGGCTGTATAGTAACGGCGGATGATCTCCTGCTTTGATGCTTCGCGGCAGGCTTCATCATCGCAGATACAGTTGCCTGCCATATTGACGCCCATGTCTGTGGGAGACTTGTAAGGACTTTCTCCGTAGATTTTTTCAAAAATCGTGTTCAGGACGGGGAAGATCTCAACGTCACGGTTATAGTTGACGGTCGTTTCTCCATAGGCCTCCAGATGGAATGGGTCGATCATGTTCACGTCATTCAGGTCAGCTGTCGCTGCCTCATACGCCAGATTGACCGGATGTTTCAGAGGCAGGTTCCAGATAGGAAATGTCTCGAATTTGGCATATCCGGCATGGATTCCTCGCTTGTGCTCGTGATAGAGCTGAGAGAGACAGGTGGCCATCTTTCCGCTTCCCGGTCCCGGCGCTGTCACGATGACAAGCGGACGTGTTGTTTCAATATAATCGTTCTTTCCATAGCCTTCGTCGCTGATGATGAGCGGTAAATTGGACGGATAGCCGGGAATAATATAATGAAGATATACTGGAATGTTCATGTTCTCCAGTCTGTTTTTGAACAGGAGAGCGCTCTCCTGACCAGAGAACTGCGTGATCGTCACGCTCCCTACATAAAGTCCCTGATCCCGGTATGTCTGGATCAGGCGGAGAACGTCTGTGTCATAGGTGATACCGAGATCACCGCGTATTTTGTTCTTTTCAATGTCTTTTGCGCTGATGACGATGACGATCTCGGCCTGGTCGCTGAGCTCTTTGAGTAGCCGCAATTTGCTGTCAGGAGCAAAGCCGGGCAGTACTCGGGAGGCATGATAGTCGTCAAAAAGTTTTCCTCCGAATTCCAGATATAATTTGTTGTCGAATTTTCCGATCCGTTCCCGGATATGTTCGGACTGCATCTTAAGATATTTCTCATTGTCAAAACCGATTTTCATATTTTCCCCTTTCCTTTGTAGTTATTCTGCATCTATAGATGGATGACGCCTTTGCTGCGTCGGAAGATAACAGGACATATTTCGTACCCAGTATACTATAAAAAGTCATGGATTTACAATATTTTCATAATGTTTTTGTTGATTTATGCAAAACCTGTCTTTATAATAATAATAGCTGTTTTTAGGAGGAATAGAATGGATAATAATAATAAAAATAAAGACCCGAATCACAACCGGCAGGGCTGGGGAATTATCCTCGTAACAACCCTGCTGGTCACTTTTATAGTGATGGGGCTATACTCTATGATGCAAGGATCCGGTCCGGAGGAGATCAGCTATGATAAGTTCCTTTCTCTGATCGATGAAGGAGAGGTCCAGGAGGTAAGTCTTAACAGTGATCGGATTTATATTACGCTGACTGACGAGGCACGCCAGAAAGAGCTTCATGAAACCGGACGGATCAGTAATCCCGGGAATGTCTGGAGCCAGCTGCAGGATCAGATGCATTCAGGGAGCAGTACCGGAGATGAAGGCGAGAGAAATCCGGATTATTACACTGGATATGTCAACGACTACACTCTGGTGGACAAACTCGAGAAAGCAGGGGTTGAGTTCGGAAGTGAGCCCGCTGATACAATGGGGCAGACACTTCTCGAACTGTTTCTGACTGTGATCCTCCCGATCGGTCTGATGGCTCTCATGCTTGTGTGGCTGATGCGAAAGATGACCAAAGGCGGAGGCGTGATGGGTATTGGGAAAAGCAATGCCAAGATGTACATGGAGAAGGAGACAGGCGTTACATTCCAGGATGTGGCTGGTGAGGACGAGGCGAAAGAATCCCTGCAGGAAGTGGTGGATTTCCTTCATAATCCGGGAAAATACAGCGGCATCGGTGCAAAACTTCCCAAAGGAGCTTTGCTTGTAGGCCCGCCGGGAACCGGAAAGACACTCCTTGCCAAAGCGGTGGCAGGCGAGGCGAAAGTGCCGTTCTTCTCTTTGTCTGGTTCTGCATTTGTGGAGATGTATGTGGGTGTGGGAGCTTCCCGTGTCCGTGATCTTTTCAAGCAAGCTCAGCAGCAGGCTCCGTGTATCGTATTTATCGATGAGATCGATGCTATAGGAAAGACTCGTGATTCTTCACTTGGAGGAAATGACGAGAGAGAACAGACACTCAACCAGCTTCTTGCGGAGATGGACGGATTTGATACAAATAAAGGTCTCCTGATCCTGGCGGCAACGAACCGTCCGGAGATCCTGGATCCGGCGCTTTTACGCCCGGGACGTTTTGACCGAAGGATCATCGTGGACAAACCGGATCTGAAAGGCCGTGTGGAGATTCTGAAAGTACATGCAAAAGACGTGCGCATGGACGAGAGCGTGGATCTGGAAGCAATCGCGCTTGCAACTTCCGGTGCGGTCGGCTCGGATCTTGCCAATATGATCAATGAGGCTGCCATCAATGCAGTGAAGCATGGCAGACAGGTTGTGAGCCAGAAAGATCTCTTTGAGGCGGTGGAGGTCGTTCTTGTCGGGAAAGAGAAGAAAGACCGCATCATGAGCAAGGAAGAGAGACAGATTGTTTCCTATCATGAGGTGGGACATGCGCTGGTTACAGCACTTCAGAAGAATACAGAGCCGGTGCAGAAGATCACGATCGTGCCGAGGACGATGGGGGCTCTCGGTTATGTGATGCAGACACCGGAGGAAGAGAAATTCCTGAATACGAAGAAAGAGCTGGAGGCTATGATCGTCGTAGCTCTCGGCGGGCGCGCTGCGGAGGAGCTTGTCTTTGATACAGTGACGACTGGGGCAGCCAATGATATTGAGCAGGCGACTAAGATCGCCCGCGCAATGATCACGCAGTACGGCATGTCTGAACGTTTCGGCCTGATGGGGCTTGAGTCCATCCAGAACCGTTATCTGGATGGAAGAGCCGTATTAAACTGCGGTGATGCCACAGCCGGTGAGATCGATGAAGAAGTCATGAAGATGCTGAAAGCAGCATATGAAGAGGCTAAAAAGCTCCTTGCCGAGAACCGAGAGGCTCTTGATAAGATTGCTGCGTTCCTGATCGAGAAAGAGACGATCACAGGCAAGGAATTCATGAAGATATTCCGGGAAGTGAAAGGAATACCGGAACCAGATGAAACAGAGGAGAACAATGTGGGAGAACGTGAAGGACGCATTGTCATGAAACATGGAGAATAATAATTTTGATATTCAGGAAGAATTAAAGAAACTGCCGGGACGTCCCGGGGTATATATTATGCACGACGAGAAAGATCACATCATTTATGTCGGCAAGGCAATCAGCCTGAAGAACCGGGTACGGCAGTATTTCCAGAGCAGCAGGAACAAGGGTGTCAAGATCGAGCAGATGGTGACACATATCCGGCGGTTTGAGTATATTGTTACAGACTCTGAGCTGGAGGCTCTCGTCCTGGAATGCAACCTGATCAAAGAGCATCATCCGAAATATAATACGATGCTCATGGACGACAAGACCTATCCGTTTATAAAAGTGACGACTAATGAAGCTTTTCCAAGAGTAGTGCTGTCGCGAAAAATGCTTAAGGATAAGGCCCGGTATTTCGGGCCTTATACAAGTTCTCAGGCTGTCAGGGACACCATTGACCTGATCCATAAACTGTACCACTTAAGGAGCTGCAACCGCAGTCTTCCCAGGGATATCGGGAAAGAGAGACCCTGCCTGAACTATCATATCAAGCAGTGCGAAGCTCCCTGTCAGGGGTATATTTCTCAGGAGGAATACGGCAGATCAGTAAATGAAGTCCTTCGGTTTCTGAACGGAAATTATGATACGGTCCTGGGAGAGCTGGAAGAAAAAATGAATGCTGCTTCCGAAGCGCTGGAATTCGAGCGTGCGATCGAGTACCGGGAGTTGATCAACAGTGTGAAGAAGGTTGCACAGAAGCAGAAAATCACGGATTCAAGCGGTGAGGACAGAGATGTTCTGGCGGTTGCTTCGCAGGAGGAGGATGCGGTCGTTCAGGTGTTCTTTATCAGAGGAGGACGTCTGATCGGAAGAGATCACTTTTACCTTCGGATTACAAAAGGAGAGAGTGCTTCGGAGATATTAAACAGTTTTATTTTGCAGTACTATGCGGGAACTCCATTTATTCCCGGTGAGTTGATGCTCCAGGCTGAAGTGGAAGATCAGGAGCTCTTGGAGACATGGCTTTCTTCCAAGCGTGGACAGAAGGTTACGATAAAAGTGCCGAAAAAGGGCACAAAAGAGAAGCTGGTGGAACTGGCACAGGAAAATGCCGAGATGGTGCTGGCTAAGGATAAGGAACGACTGAAACGTGAGGAGGGGCGGACGATCGGAGCAGTGAAAGAAATCGCAGTTTTGCTTGGATTGGGTGGGATTGTCCGTATGGAAGCCTATGACATCTCGAATACGAACGGATTTGAGTCTGTTGGCTCCATGGTCGTCTATGAGAGAGGCCGCCCAAAGAGAAATGATTATCGCAAATTCAGGATCAAAGGAATCAAAGGTGCAGATGATTACGGCAGTATGAGAGAAGTATTAACACGGCGCTTTACCCACGGACTGCGGGAACGACAGGAAAATGCAGAACTCGGGAAGTTTACCGCATTTCCGGATTTGATCATGATGGATGGAGGCAAGGGGCAGGTTAACGTGGCGCTCCAGGTGCTTGACGAACTGCATCTTGACATTCCGGTGTGCGGCATGGTTAAGGATGATCACCACCGAACAAGAGGATTATACTATCAAAATGAAGAAATTCCAATCGATAGATCATCGGAAGCGTTCCGGCTGATCACCAGGATCCAGGATGAGGCGCACAGGTTTGCTATTGAGTATCACAGGCAGTTGAGGAGCAAAGGGCAAGTGCATTCTATACTTGATGATATCGAGGGAATCGGCCCGGCGCGCAGAAAAGCATTGATGAGGGAATACCTCAGCCTTGATGAGATAAAGAAAGCTTCTGTGGAAGAACTGGCAAAAATACCGTCTATGAATGAAAAAG
>ERZ1643246.4908-NODE-4908-length-10187-cov-11.265792_pt1 | contig 10187 bp, 7 predicted proteins | sample MGYA00579265_ERZ1643246 | MGnify/ENA primary metagenome ERZ1643246 (study PRJEB29033, sample SAMEA4952261) | chicken gut metagenome | biome: Broiler Chicken; feature: Gastrointestinal Tract; material: Caecum | place: Ireland | collected 2018 | study: Broiler...
AGCAGCTTGAGTGAATCCTTGAGTACAAGTTCATCCTTAAGTGAAAGCCTAAGCATATCAAGTTCATTGAGTGGAAGTTCTTCAATGAATACAGATGAATCATATAGTATAAGCAGATCCTTGAGCGAAAGCGAAAGCTTAAGTACATCTATCTCAAGCAGCTTAAGTGAAAGCCTAAGCGTATCAAGTTCATTGAGTGGAAGTTCTTCAATGAATACAGATGAATTAGATAGTATAAGCAGATCCTTGAGCGAAAGCGAAAGCTTAAGTACATCAAGTTCGTTGAGTGCAAGTGCATCTCTAATTGATAGTTTGAGTGAAAGTCTATCTAATACTATTTCATCTGAAAACATGAATGATGGAAATAACGGAAATATGATAGGAACTACAAATCCTGGATTAGTAAATAAAGTTTCAAGTGAAAGTTTGAAACATAATGTACAACACAAGAAACTACCACAAACAGGTGATAGTTCAGCTAATACAGGAGTTCTAGGTGGACTATTCGTATTGACAAGCTTAGCATTAATGAAAGCTAAGAAGAAAAAAGACTAATAAACGATAATCCCCCTAAATATCGTTGAATTAGATTGAATCTAAGAAAGGGCAAGCAGCTTATAAACTGCTTGCTCTTTTTGATATTCTCGAGTAAATACAATGTTGAACTATGCTATAATTAATCGTGTAATATTTAAAACGGAAGTGAGTGAAAGTATGGTAGTCTATAATATCAATCTAGGAATTGGTTGGGCAAGTAGTGGGGTTGAATACGCTCAAGCTTACCGAGCAGAATTGTTAAGAAAAATCAATCAACCAGCTAAGTTTATCTTTACTGATCTAATCTTAAATGAAAACATTGAAACTTTTACTAAAAATATTGGTTTTGAAGATAATGAGATAATCTGGTTATATCAATTTTTTACAGATATAAAAATAGCACCTTCTACATATCCATTACATAAAATTGAAGAGAAATTAAAAAATAAGAACTATAGCAAAAATAGAGTGGATAGTAGCATTACTTACACTCTTGAAAATGATAAGAGAAAAATAGTTTGTCATTTTAGAGATCCTGAAAAAGATCATATAGATAGAGTAGAATATTATTATGATAATAGTCTTATGAAGCGAGAATTTTATAGTTATACTTGCTATGCAGCCGAACATTTACGTAATGTTAACGGTCAAATGCGTGTTTATTTACGTCGTTTTTACAACGAGGATGGAACTGTTGCGTATGAGCAATTAGTTGACGATAAAACAGAATTGTATCGTTTACCAGATCAAATATTTTACTCTAAACTAGAGTTCTTTGAGTACTTTTTAAAGAAACTAAATTTAACAGCTGAAGATACTGTAATCATGGATAGAGCAACAGATATTGGGCCTGTTATCTTACGTAACTATCAACCGGCAAAATTGGTATCAGTAGTTCATGCAGATCATTTTGCAGAGAGTTCAACTACCGAAGATAATATTTTGTGGAATAACTTCTACGAATATGAATTTGATAATGCAGATAAATTTGCAGCAATTATTTCTTCAACTGATGCTCAAACTAATTTATTGAGAGAACAATTTGATAAATATACTGATAAGAAGCCAAATCTAGTAACAATTCCGGTTGGATCACTAGATAAATTAAGATATCCTGACCATGAACGTAATCATTATAGTTTGATAACAGCTTCACGTTTAGCAAGTGAAAAGCATGTTGATTGGTTAGTAGAAGCTGTGGTACAGGCTAAAAAGGAAGTTCCAGCATTGACTTTTGATATTTATGGTCAAGGTGGAGAGCGTCAAAAATTAGTTGAATTAATCAATAAATACCAAGCTCAAGATTACATTACTCTGAAAGGACATCGTGATTTAACAGAAGCTTATAAAAATTATGATGCTTATATTGCTGCATCTACTAGTGAAGGATTTGGTTTGAGCTTGATGGAGGCAGTAGGTTCTGGCTTAGCAATGGTGGGTTTTGACGTTCGTTATGGTAACCAGACATTTATTGATAATGAGAAAAATGGTTACTTATTACCTTATAAAGTCGGTATGGAACGTGAACAAGTGATTGAAAGTTTACGTCAAGCGATCGTTAATCTATTTAAAGATAATCGTATCGAAAAAATGCATGACAACTCTTACGAATTAGCCAAGAATTATTTAAGCGAGAATGTGCAAGAAATGTGGGCTAAATTATTGTCTTGGAAATAAAATTATTAAAAAGCTCAAATTAGCATTCTAGACATAGGACCAATTTTTAAATTTCTGCAAATTAAACGCTTAATTGCATAAATTAATGAATTGGTCCTATCTCGAAATCAGAATTTTAAGATAATAAGAGGTTATAAAATGGTAAAAGTAAGTATAGGGGTGCCAGTATATAATGTCGAAGCATATTTAAGGGAATGTCTGGATTCAATCATGAATCAAACTTTCAAAGACTTTGAAGTAATCATGGTGGATGATGGTTCAACTGATAATTCATTTAACATCTGTCAAGAATATGTAGCAAGAGATAATCGCTTTAAGTTAATTCATCAAGAAAATAAAGGGTTAGCAGGAGCGAGAAATACTTGTTTAAAGCACATGAAGGGTGAATACATAACTTGGATAGATAGTGATGATGTAGTTGATGACAATTACTTAGAAAGATTGCTTGAAGTCCAAGAAAAAACTGGTGCTGATATAGTTAGATGTGTTAGGAAATTAATTCGTGATGGGAATGTCTATTTTATTAACGGCTATGAAGATAGCTTTATTAATGAAGATGGAATATTTGACTTATCTTTGGAAACAGCTTTAGAAAATGGTCTAAGTAATTATTTAGGTACTATAGAATTCTGGGGTGAATTGATTCCAAGAAGATTATATAAGGGAGTTAGCCTCTCTCAAGGAATGACATATGAAGATCAAGGAAATAAATTTAAATTATATTTTCAATCAAAGAAGAATGTTATGGTACTTGAACAATTGTATAGTTATCGTATTCGTAAAGACAGTATTATGGGTACCCAGAAAAAAGGTAGATTTAATTTAACAGAAAGTTTAAAAAATTTACAGACACATATATATAATTGGAATAAATTAATGTATTACGTTGACATAGCTAATTACAAAGTTGAAGAGATGCAAGATGCATATATAAGAGAACTGGATAATTTACCTGCAAGAGTCAATTTGAGTGGAGAAGACAGTAGAGTATATCAAGCAGCAATTGATAAGCAAAAACAAAAGTTACGTCGATATTGGGGTAGATAAAATTAATTCAATAGAAGAGGAATTGTTGTAGTGATAAAAGTAAGTATAGGAGTAACAGTTTATAATGTCGAAAAATATTTAAGAGAATGCCTGGATTCAATTATGAGACAAACTATTGATGACTTTGAAGTAATCATGGTAGATGATGGATCGACTGATAATTCCCTTAATATTTGTCAAGAATATGTAGCAAGAGATGATCGTTTTAAATTAATTCATCAAGAGAATAAAGGTAGAGGACAAGCTGGTGCTAAAAATACATGTTTAAGGTACATGACTGGTGAATATGTAACCTGGGTAGATAGCGACGATGTAGTTGATGACAATTATTTAGAAAAATTATTAGAAGTACAAGAAAAAACCGGTGCTGATATAGTTAGATGTGTTAGAAAATATATTCGCAATGGGAATGTTTACTTCGTCAAGGGTTATGAAGATGGATTTATCAATACAGATGGGATATTTGATTTATCACTAGAAACTGCTCTGGAAAATGTTTTGGATCATACTTTAGGTACTTTAGAATTTTGGGGTGAATTAATTCCAAGAAAATTGTATAGGGGAGTGACACTCTCTGAAGGAATAATCCATGAAGATCAAGGAAATAAATTAAAACTATATTTTCAATCAAAGAAGAATGTTATGACGCTTGAACAATTATATAGTTACCGTCTTCGCGAAGGTAGTATTATGGATAGTTTTAGAGAAGGAAAAAATCTTCTAAGAGAAAAGCTGTATGATTTAAAAGTTAGTACATTTAATTGGAATAAATTGATGTATTACGTTGACGTAGCTGATTACAAAGTTGAAGAGCTGCGTGAAGCGTATATAAAGAAGTTGGATAAATTATCTGCAGAAGTTAATTTGGGTGAAGAAGATAATAAAATATATCGAGAAGCAATTAATAAACAGAAACAAAAGTTACAACGATATTGGAATATGTGATAGTAGGATGTGAGTGAAAGTGATTAATTTATTTGAAAATTTTGGACAAAAAGATTTGGATTTAGCTAAGGCATTATATATGGCCGATATAAAGCATCCAACAGTAGTAATGAATTATAGTGGTTTCTTACCACCAGAAGTAGAATCGCCTTTTGAATATTATATAGATCAAAATAGCGATGGCAAGGCGCGTTATTTTAATCAGATAAAACACCCAGATTTATGGGAAGTTAGAGGAAATAATAATACAGGCGAAGTGTATGAAATAAACAAGAAAAGAGCCAACATTATTTACACCGAACCTAAACATTTACGTCTGGTTGAACGTGTAGAATGGTTGAACGAGGCAGGCAGAGTAAGAAGTATTGACCATTATGACAGTCATGGTAATTTATTCGCCGAAACAGTCTGCGATAATGAAGGAAACCATTTGTTACAGACATTTTTTGACGCTAATGGTAGAGAAAGAATATTAAGAGATTTTACAACCAATAGAATTACTTTGAAACTTGATCAAGATGAAATCATTTTTGATAGTTTGATAGATTTTGTCGTGTATTATCTTAAAGAACGTGGCTATGACAAGGATAGTATCTACTATAATTCCTTATCCCTACCTTTATTTGTAAGCTTGCAGCTTGCTAATACTGGTAAAGAAAGCGATGTTCTATTCTGGAGTGAAGATGTCGGACAAGAAATACCAGGAAATATGGCTTATTTGCTTAACAATGATACTCGTACTAAGAAGATCATTATTCAAAAGAAAAAAGTCTACAACAAGATAATTAATCTGTTACCAGATGATAAAAAAGATATGGTTAGTTATTTGGGAACAATCTACCCTCATGATCGTTTAAATAAACAAAGAAAGAACATTCTAATCATGACTAACTCTGATCAAATTGAACGCTTAAAAGAGTTAGTTGAGAACTTGGAAGGATTCCATTTCTATATTGGAGCTTTAACAGAAATGTCTAGCAAGTTATTAGCTTTTGATGAATATAGCAATGTTACTTTGTATCCAAGTATCGTTCCTGAAATCAGTGAAAAGCTATTTAAGAATTGTGATATTTATTTGGATATAAATTATGGTAATGAAATTCTAGGTATTACTAGAGTTGCATTTAGAGAAAATATGCTGATCTTAGGTTTTGATACTACTGCTCACAATAGAACTTTTGTCGCACCTGAGAATATTTACAAGCCAGATTTATACATGAAGATGACAGACAAGATTAGACATGCGTTTAGCGATGCAGATACGTTACAAGACTTGTTGTATAAACAACGTGTAGCGGCAGATGATGAGACAGTTCCAAACTATAAGAAGGTATTGAATAAATAGAAAGTTAGTAATATAAGCGTGGTGAGTGAAATGGTTAAAGTGAGCATTGGTGTTCCTATTTATAATGTGGCTGAATATTTACGACAATGTCTTGATTCGATCATAGAGCAAACATTTACAGATTTTGAAGTAATCATGGTAGATGATGGCTCAAATGATGATTCATTTAATATTTGTCAAGAGTATGCCGCAAAGGATAGTCGTTTTAAGTTAGTTCATCAAAAGAATAAGGGGTTAGCTGGAGCCAGAAATACATGCTTAAAGCATATGAAGGGTGAATATGTAACATGGGTTGATAGCGACGATATTATAGAACCCAATTATTTAGAAAAATTAGTGACCACAGTACTAGAAACTCAGGCAGATATTGTTCAATGTATGTTTTATGGTATAAAAGGCGATCAGAAAGCTTACTATGTTTTTCCAAAATTAACGGATAGAGTAAAAAAGTTAGAATTATCCCGTGACGAATTAATATGGAATACATGGACTGATAAATATTATATAACTGTTATGTGGGCTAATTTAGTAAATAGACGTCTATATCAAGGTCTTTATTTTTCACAAGGTATTTTATATGAAGACACAGGAAATAAGTTTAAGTTATATTTCCGAGCTAATAAGATGGTTATAATATCGGATACATTGTATGGGTACCGACAAAGAGAAAATAGCATAATGGGAAAAACAAAAAATGAGATAGATAATTTTAGGAAAAACTACATATGTAATTTAGAAAAGTATACCTACTATTTAAATTTGGTTAATATGGATAGTAATAGAACTAATAATATCTATCTAGGAATAATGGAATTTTGGAAGGGTAATGCTAGGTTTGATGATCAGAAACAACAAGAAGATTGGGATTCATTTTGGAACAAAAAAATAAAAAGAGCGAGAAGACTTTTAGATATGTCGAAGGAGTAATAAAAATGAAAAATCGCGTTCATATTACAAGCTTATATGGACTTGGTGGGATAGCTGGGGAGGCTCAAAAAAGAGCGACAGAAGCAGCTAAACAATTAGGGTTTAATGAATTAGCTATCTTTAAATATGATGACCTTGTAGATAGTCCAAGTGAATTAAGTAAAAGAATTGATAGAATTATAGCTGGATTAGAAATAGGAGATACGGTTATTTTTCAGTCACCAGTATGGATAAGCCCTAATTTTGAGAAAAGATTTATCGACAAGATTAGATTATATCAAGGAAAAGTGGCAATTTTTGTTAACGATGTAGTACCCATGATGTTTGAAGGTAACAAGGTATTATTGCCAGATTTCATTGAAATTTATAATAAAGCAGATTTGTTGATTGTTGCTTCAGAAAATATGAAAGAATACTTGATTGAACAAGGGGTAACGGTTAAGAAATTCGTAATCCAAAATCTTTGGGATATACCAGTAGATTTTGAGATTAATAGGCAAACTCGATACTTACCAAGAATAAATTTCGCTGGACGTGACCAGAAGTTTGGAATTGTAAATAAGCTAAAATCAAGTGATATTGAATTAGAAATATATGATCATAAACCTGAAGATAAGTTTATTTCAGACAACATACATTATTATGGTTATGTAGATGAAATTAAGTTGTTATCAGAATTACATGAAGGTGGCTTTGGCTTAGTTTGGACAGAAGACATGTATTGGAGAGAATATATGAAATACAATGCTTCTTATAAAGTGTCAACCTATTTAAGAGCGGGTATTCCATTAATTGTACATCGAGATATTTCGTGTAGGAAGTTAATCGAAAATAATCACTGGGGAATTGTTGTAGATTCTTTAGAAGAAGCTGTTCAAAAAGTTAAAGCAATGAGTGAAGATGAGTATCAAGGATATGTTGATTCAGTCGCTAAAGTTAGTGAGTTATTGGGAGATAGCTATTTTACGAAAAAATTATTGATTGATACTATTTATGAGTTGTAAGAAAAGGGGGGATTTTGCATGTCAGAAAAACCAATAATTTCAACAATATTATTAACTAATGGGCAAGAAGAACGTTTAAAAAGTAGTATTGATACTATTATTGGGCAAGATTACCCCAATAAAGAATTAATTATTGTTAGCTCTACTCCAAATGATATTTTTGGTGAATATCAGGAAAATTCAATGGTTAGAATCTACATTCAACCGGAATTAAATCATAACGAGGCTAGAGATTTCGCTTTAGAACAAGTATCTGGTGAATATATTTTCTTCATAGGTCCTTCTGATACATTGATGAATGACCAGGTACTTTCAACGATATATGAAAGAATGGAGAGTAATAATTCTAACTTTATTGCCAATCGCTTTATTAGATTGAGAGATGGTCTCTTTTATATGGGAGAATCACAAGAAAAAGTTGATACTATTACTAGGGATGATTATTGGTTCCACCTTGTAAAAAGAGAAGAATTAAGATCGTTATATGGAAAGCTATTTGGAAGAGAAATTCTAGGTAAATTGAATATAGATGCTAAATCTGATCAACAATTTATCAAGTATGTGATACTAAATGCGACAAATCCTATTCTTGATAGAAGGATTGAAAATTATGTTTATTTTGAAAGAGAAGGTCGAGATTCACTAGAGCTGGATAGAACTGTGATTCCTATACCAAGATATTTGGGAGAAGTAGATTATCCAGAAAATGAAGAAATAGATGAGAATATAAATGTAGCTATTTGTGTTGATGATAGTTACTGTCAACATACTAGTCCGATGTTGTACTCGCTTGATAAGAATACCCATGAAAAAGTAGACGTATACTTAATTTATTACAAACTAAAACCAGAGTCTTTAGAGTATATAGCACGATTAAATGAAGTACTAACGAATGTTGAAATAAAAATTCGTAAGTTAAAAGATTATCAATATGAAAGATTATCACTATTTAAAGAAACAGAATTACCAACGGAAGCCTATTTTAGATTATTGCTACCAGAGTTATTACCAGAAATTAAAAGAGTTTTATATCTAGATATAGATATGTTAATTTTAAATGATTTAAAAGAATTATATCAGACCAAATTAGGCAACAACGTCATGGGTGTAGTTAGAGATTTTCCATTTACTAATGATAAAAACAGTTGGGCGTATTTTCTTTTAGGTGATGCAGGAGAAAGATATTTTAATTCTGGAATGTTACTTTTGAATCTTGAAGTAATGCGAAAAAATAACATTGTAGAAAAATTCATAAAATTTATTTCTGAAACCTCTCAACATTATTTTTTAGGCGATCAAGATGCTTTTAATGTCTTTTTCTTTTATGACGTAAAAGTTTTGGAAGATGAGAATAATTATATAGCTGAGAATCAATCAATATTAAAGAAGACAAACTTTGATGTAACGATTATGCATTATTGTGGTTTCTCTGATCCTAAACCTTGGAAATTAAATGATGGTAATACAGCGTATATCATACCTTCTATAAGATTATATCGAGAATACCAACGTAAAATTAATAAGTTAATGGTTAAAGGGCCTAAAGTACTAATTGTTTTGGAAGAAGCAGCAAACTTTAATGATACTAATAGAGCGATTGCTAGCATAGAATATCAAAATTATGGGAATTATGAGATATTTTTTCAACCGTTAAAAGAAGATAGTAATATTGAAAAATTAGAAGAACGATACCCACAATTCATTAATGTTCAAAGAGACAACGAATTAAGAAAAGATACTGATTATCTATTTTACCTACAAAATGGGAGCTATTTTTCTACGTGGAACGCATTATCATTATTAGTTGATGTGGCAGTAGAAAAAGCTGCAGATTATGTAATGCCATCACACATAATTTTCAAGGTAAGCGATGGTAATTTCTATATAAGAAATGACAATGATGAAATAATAGATATTTCTAATGAGAAGTTTGAGAAGTTATTGGTAGAAAAATATTCTTTATTTGGTAAAAATAAAGGATTTCTTTTCAGTAAAGAAGTTGCTGATAGGGCTAACGCAGGGAATATTGAGCCTGGCTTGATTAGAAATACAAAAATCTATAATTCAGCTTTTAAAAGATACTTCTATGATAAGAATCTTTGGACAGAAATTGATTTTGGAGACAAGTAACTTTGATTGGAACAATTTATATGTTAAGAGGAGACGGGAATGAATCAACGTGTTCACATTACAAATTTATATGGGCTTTCAGGAGTAGCTGGGTTAGCTCAAAAAAGAGTAGCTAAAATAGCCAAAGAATTGGGATTTAATGAGCTAGATCTAGTATATGATAATGATTTGAGAAATCCAGATGATTTTGACAAAAAAACATATGGCTTTTTAGCTTCATTAGAAACTGGAGATATTGTTATTTTTCAATCTCCATTATGGATTACATCTCAGATTGAAAGAGATTTTATAGATAAGGTAAAACTCCGTCAAAGCAAGGTAGCTATTTTTATTCATGATATTCCTTCAATGATGTTCGAAGGCAATAAGGATTTAATGCCTCTATTTATTGAATTATATAATAAGGCAGATTTATTGATTGTACCATCAGAAAATATGAAAGAACATTTGATTAATGAAGGTGTAACAGTTAAGAAATTTGTTATTCAAAATATATGGGATGTACCTATCGATTTTATAAGTAATTCTGAACCTAAGTATTTACCAAGGATTAATTTTGCTGGAAGTGGAGAAAA
>ERZ1643246.4909-NODE-4909-length-10183-cov-5.796900_pt1 | contig 10183 bp, 11 predicted proteins | sample MGYA00579265_ERZ1643246 | MGnify/ENA primary metagenome ERZ1643246 (study PRJEB29033, sample SAMEA4952261) | chicken gut metagenome | biome: Broiler Chicken; feature: Gastrointestinal Tract; material: Caecum | place: Ireland | collected 2018 | study: Broiler...
ACATTAGAGATGTTGAACCATTCCCAAGAACACCAAGAAACTTAAAATTCTAAAATATAACGGGATTCCCGTTATATTTTTTCATATTCAATTATTTCAATTTGTAGTATAATAAAATTATGAGGTGAAAAGACAGTGAATGAAATCTTCTTTATCAATACCTTTTTTAATATTGTTTATCGTAATGAATCAGCATATATGCGTGATTTATTGATGTCATATGACTATATACAAAGTTTTGTTCAATGGCTTTGCCAACGCCATATTTCGTGTGATGTTTTATCTTCTATCACAAGGGATGATTATGCATTGTTGTCACGTTTTATGAAAGCTGAAGATGTGGATCATATTTTGCATAAGCCTTTTTCTAGTGAAATGGAAACAATGGCTCAAACATATCAGGATGCTATTCACATTGTTTATGTGCCTGGATTTGATGAATCTTCTTTTCAAATGACATCTTTTCCTGAGTATGAAAATATTTATTTTTATACGATTTCAGAACATTTTCAACGTGATAATTTATCTTTCTTTGATCCTTTTCCAGCCTTTTTCTGTGCTTTAAATCATGCTGATATGTGGCCAGGATGTTTAATTTTTAAAGGACAACAGACGGTATTTGCGCCGATACATAATCAAAAAGATTTCTTACAGTTAACATCCTATATTGAAAATCAAGTTTGCTTATTTGACGTTTATAATCAGTATCAGGATGATGCCTATTTCATTCAATTGAGTGATTTGCATCTCGGTAAAGATAAACGTCAAAAGGGGCTGGAGCGTCTTTATGCTTCATTGGATGAACTGATTCCAAGATTACCTTCTTTATGGGCAGTTAATATTTTGATAACAGGTGATTTGATGGAATCTCCTAATCGTAAAAATATGTATTTAGCCAATGATTTTATGAATAGTCTTAAAAAGCGTTATAAGGCGAATGTGACTTTTATTTTAGGAAATCATGATGTGATTGTTCATGGCTTTAATTTTGCTAGAAATCAAAAAAGTAAAGTAATTGCTTATCTGTTAGGTGAAAATGTTAAAGTTTTAGAACAGGAAAAAATCGTTATTATTAAAATGGATACAACAAGTGAAGGAAACTTAGCGAGAGGAAAAGTAGGAAAAAGACAACTTGATGAAATAGATGATGAATTGTCAGCTATTGATCATTTAGAAGAATATACATTATTAGTGATGTTGCATCACCATGTTTATCCTATAGATAAAGCAGAGTTTATTAAAACCAAATGGCATGAAAAAACATTTATCAATCGTATTATAGAAACTTCAAAAGTTTTGGTTGATGCACCATTATTAATTGATTGGCTAAAAAAACGACATATTCATTATGTGTTTCATGGCCATAAGCATTTACCTTTTTTTAAAAAAGAAGATGATTGTTATTATATTGGGGCAGGAAGTGCTACGGGAGGCTTAAAAGAAAGTCGTAGCCGTTATATTTCCTATAATGTGATGAAATATAATATTCATGAACAGAAAATGAAAATCTGTATGATTTTTTATGATGATAAAGCTAAGGCTGAAAGACAAAGAGTAGAAGTTTATTTATTTGAGGGAGGAAATAATCATGAAATTAGTAGATCGCATGAAAGATGAAGAATTAGGAACAGCTATACTGTATAATTTTACAAAAGGGTATGGAAAACCTGTGCCATTAGAATTGTATGATGTTGTTTTACCACTTCTTTATCATGATTTTATAAGAGAACATGTTTTAACATATACGTCATTACAGGAGTGTATCTATCAATGTATACAAAATGAAAAACATTTTAAACAACATCTTTTAGAAAAAATTGAAGATGATAAAACAATGACATCTAAAGCTTTAGGTGTTGCGATGATTCAGCATATTTTAAAATTTGAAATTGTAGATACTGTGATGTGTGGGGTGGCTTTACCAACTGATATTTTAGATTTAAATGAAGCTATCTGGCTTGGAAAACTTTTCCAGGATGTTTCACTAGAAGATTTTATGACATTATTAAAACAGGAAGATACACATATTGTTGTTTTACAAAGTGCTTCTGTTGGAAAAGATGTTGATTTGTCAAAAATTGCTTCTTTAGGACAAGTGACCATGTATGAAGATACAAAACCTTCAGAAATTAAAGGTCGTATTTTAGGTGCTGATATTGTGATTACAAATAAAAATGAAATGACAAAGGAAGTGCTGGAAGGTTTAAAACATTTGAAATTAATCTGTTTATTTGCGACGGGAACGAATAATGTTGATTTAGAATATTGTCGTGATCATGGCATTAAGGTCGCTAATGTGAAAGATTATTCGACTAAGACAGTTGCTCAACATACGTTAGCTTTATTGATGCATTTGGTAGAGAAAAATGTGACATATGATCATTTTGTTAAATCAAAAGCATATTGTCAAAGTCAGTGTTTTAGTTATTTTGATGATGTTTTCCATGATGTTGCTTCTATGACTTGGGGGATTGTTGGATTAGGTCATATAGGTCGCCAAGTCGCAGGTATCGCAAAGGCCATGGGTGCTAAAGTTCAATATTATTCGACAAGTGGTCAAAATGCAACCAGCGATTATCAGCAGGTTGACTTTGATACTTTGTTAAAGACATCAGATATTATTAGTATTCATGCACCATTAAATGAAAAGACACATTATTTATTTAATGAAGAAGCTTTAAGAAAAATGAAACCAACGGCATATCTCATCAATGTTGGACGTGGTGGCATTATAGAAGAAAAAGCTTTAGTGAAAGTCTTGAATGAAGGACATTTAGCAGGAGTTGGCTTAGATGTCTTTGAACATGAACCATTATTAGAAGATGATGTGCTTTATTCTATTCAAGATATGAATAAGGTTATCTTCACACCACATATTGCCTGGGGTTCTATTGAAGCAAGACAAAGATGCGTAGATGAAGTTTATGAAAATATACTTGCCTTCTTAAAAGGAGAAGAAAGAAATATTGTCAATAATGAATAAATCGTGTATGATAGAAAAAAATAAAAAAGAAGGAGGAGTCTACGTCAGTAGCAAAGCATGTACGGTCTTATGATCGGAATTAACGCCTGTGGACTAGAAATGAGGATGAAGCAGGAAAATTTTGTTATATGTAGCATGATGTTATGGAACAAATTATTATTGCAATCATTATTATTGCACTCGGTTTTTATGTATTTAAGTTTTATCCTTTTGAAAAAGGAAATGTCATGAAATTAGTGATAGCAGCTATTTTTATTATCTTAACAGCAATCTGTAAAAGATTGGCTATTATGATCCCATTGTTTGGAGCTGAAAGTCTTAAAATTGGATTTGAATATATTCCCTTGATGTTAGCGGGGTATTTCTTATCACCAAGTTATGCCTTTATTGTTGGTTTGTGTAGCGATGTGATTGGTTTGATTTTAGTGCCTACAGGATTTCCATTCTTTGGATTTACCTTAGGAACAATTCTTGTCAGTGTCATTCCGTCATTGATTCATGAACATTCAAAAAATATCAGCCCACAAAATGTTTTACGCATTGTGATTGGACTGATTTTGGTTTTAGGTATTGGTGCTTCCATTTATATTGGACAGCTTGATTCAGTGAATATTTCTGAAACAGTGTATCATCTTCAATCACAAGATAAAATCACACTGATAAGTATTTGTCTGTTGTTATCATTGATATTTATGATAGTGATTGCATTTTTAAAACGTAAAATTAATGCACAGGAAGCCAAAACCTTTTCAACATGGGTTTTATGTGTTGTCCTTACGGAATTGGTTGTTACTTTATGTTTAACACCATTATGGTTAGATATGATGTATCATATTCCTTGGACAATCTCACTATGCATAAGAGTTGTCAAGGAATGTGCAATTTTACCAATTGAAATTTTTATCGGATATATTCTGATTCCTATTTTAAATAGAATATGGGTACGTTTAGAAAAATGACAACAAGGATTAAGATTCTTGTTGTTTTTTGATTTCATGTCCATCTTCATCAACTTCAATCACTTCAAAAAAATATTCAAAGATACGCGTTAAAAGTTTTTTCATGATTCATCATTTCCTTTCAAGAAGAGTATATGTATAACAAAAAAAATCATGTTTGAAAAGTCAAAAAATGTAAACACTATGTAAGAGGTGATGAAAAATGGATCGTAAAGAATATGATCAGTTGGCTGAATCTTTGAAACCAACTGGACATAAGATGAAAAATGCGTTTTATGCATTTTTGTATGGAGGTGTCATTGGTGCTATTGCACAAGGTGTTTTAGAGTTTTTTATGAATGTTTATCATGTTAAACAAGAAGATGCAACACCTATGATGATTATTACATTAGTTTTTATAAGCTGTTTGTTAACGGGATTAGGTATTTATGATAAATTGGCTCAAAAGGCAGGAGCTGGGACATTTATTCCCATTACTGGTTTTGCTAATAGTATGACATCATGTGCTTTAGATAGTCAAAGTGAAGGATTGATTATGGGGATTGGCAGCAATATGTTTAAGCTAGGAGGAACTGTCATTACATATGGCATTGTCAGTTCAGCACTGCTGGGAGTGATTCGTTATGTCATTACACTTTTTGGGTAATTCGGTGACTTTAGAAAATGTTTATATTGCTTCTTCAGGGACAGTCTGTGGACCATTGGAATATTTAGGACCATTAGGAAGCTGTTTTGATAAAAGTTTGCAGGATTATCATTATGGTGAAAAATCATTTGAAAAAGCTGAACGTAAAATGTTGAGGGATGCATTGGATATTTGTTTGAAAAGAGAAAAACTGAAATATAAAGATATTGATTTATATTTAGGAAGTGACTTGTTAAATCAGATTACATCTGTCAACTATCTGGCAAGAGAACTGCCTCAACCCTTTGTTGGATTATATGGCGCATGTTCAGGTTTTGCCTTGTCCATGGCGATGGCTGGCTTGTTAATAGATGCTGGTTATGTAGACAAAATTGTGACAATGGTATCAAGTCATAATGCAACGGCTGAAAGACAATACCGTTATCCTGTTGAATATGGTGTCCAAAAAAAAGACACAACAACCTTTACAGCGACCGGAGCTGTGTCCACTTTATTAACCAATCAGCCACAGTCTGTAAGAGTTGAAGCTATCACATTAGGACGTGTCATAGATTACTCGCAGAATGATGCTAATGATATGGGACGTGCCATGGCACCAGCGGCTTTTGATACTCTCATGAATCATTTTCAGGATTTAAAACGCACTTTTCATGATTATGATTTGGTTGTGACAGGGGATTTATCTATGTATGGTCATCAGATTTTAAAAGAAATGCTGCAACGTCATAAAATGGATGTTGTGCGATATAACGATTGTGGATGCATGTTATATGATTTATCTTCACAGCCTGTTTTTCAAGGTGGCAGTGGCTGTGCCTGTAGTGCTTTGGTGACAATGGGTTCATTATACCCACAACTTAAAGACAAAAAATTAAAACGTGTGCTAGTTGTTTCAACAGGAGCCTTATTATCACCAATGATGAGTGCGCAAAAAGAAAGTATTCCATGCATTGCTCATGCCATCAGTCTGGAGGCGATAGAATGAATTATATCATGGCTTTTTTGTTTAGTGGTTTTGTTTGTCTGATAGCTCAGCTTATTTATGATCATAGTCGTTTGACACCGGGTCATATTACCAGTTTATTTGTTGTTTTAGGTTCGTTTTTAGATCTTTTCCATATTTATGATCTTCTGGTTGATATTTTTCATGCAGGAGCATTAATACCTATTACCAGTTTTGGACATTCTTTAATGCATGGAGCCATGGCAGCTACCAAAGAGTATGGTGTTTTTGGTATTGCAATGGGAATGTTTGATTTAACAGCTGCTGGAATTAGTGCAGCCATTCTCTTTGGATTCCTTGTGGCTATTCTTTTTAAACCGAAATCATGAATAATTCTTATGATTTGAAACATCGTATTTTAAATTTTAAAGGAAGACTGGTTCATCTTTATTTTTTAGCCAGTTTATCTAACGATGTTTTGATTTCACGACTGGTAGAAGGTATTGAAAATAGAGAAGGAAAAGATTTAGAAAACTGTATCAACATGGGAGATGTTGAAATCGTTTCTACAAATCAGATTCAAAAAATTCAAAGAGCTGTTCTTGGTGGTAATAGTGCTTTATTTGATGGTGAAATCACTTATTTAATGGATACTAAAAATTTTCCAAATCGTGCTATTCAAGAACCAGAAACAGAAAAAAGTGTCCGTGGAGCTAAGGATGGCTTTAATGAGTCTATCTTAAATAATACAGGGTTGATTCGGCGTCGTATTCGCTCACCTGAATTATGTTTTCATTTAACAACAATGGGAACACAAAATCCCATTGATATTGCCGTGGCTTATCTGGAAGATAAAGTTGATCGACAAGTCTTACAACAACTTTTAACTCGTATTTCTCAAGTTCAAACTCAAGAATTTATCATGACTGATCGTGCTATTGAAGAAGTTTTATTGAATCAAGGATATAACCCTTTTCCTTTAGTGCGATATAGTGAAAGACCTGATATTGTCGCAACCCATATTCAACATGGTTATATTGCGATTATATGTGATACATCTTCTTCTATAGTGATGTTGCCAACAACTCTTTTTGAAATCTTAGAACATGTTGAAGAACATCGTCAGACACCATTGATTGGGACATTTATACGATTCATACGTATGACTGCAGTCTTTTTATCTATATATCTTGTTCCTATTTTTGCTTTAAGTTCATCCTTTTTACAATGGGATTATTCCTTTTTTATACAGATTCTTATTATGGAATTATCTATTGAACTCTTACGTATTGCGACTGTTCATACGCCACAATCATTGTCTAATGCGATGGGATTAATTGCAGCTATCTTACTTGGAGAATTTGCTATTCAGCTTGGCTTTTTTTCAGAAGATATTTTGATGTTTTGTGCAATTGGAACCGTGGGTGGTTTTGCAACCCCTAATTATGAATTATCATTGACCAATAAATATATCAAAATCATGATGATTATCGCCGTTATGTTATTGAATATATATGGATTTATTCTATTTAATCTGATTTTTTGGATCAGTTTAGCCCGTATCAAAACCTTTGGTGTTTCTTATTTATATCCCTTGTATCCTTTCCATGGTAAAGAATTATTACGCTTTTTTATTAGACAACCTAAAAAAGATTAATATCTTCTTAATCATTTCTTAAAGAAGATATTTTTTTGTTCTGATAAACTCTTACAGGGTGATCAAGATGACACATAGATTAATGAACGCTTTTTTGATCAGTATGCTGCCATTGTTTTTTATACAATATAATCCATTATATGAAATGGTTGTGATAGATTGGTTGAATCTTTTAGCGTGTACAGGTATTCTCTTTTACTTGATAGGTGTATGGTCGCATCTTTATCAAAGAAGACATGGCTGGTTTTATACATTTTTAGGTTCTTTTGTGCTTGTTGTCGCAAAGATGGGCTTATTGATTGTTTTTTCACAGGAAAGATATTTAATGAATACTATGCTTTTTTATAATGTTTATGTTATATTTTCAATAGGATTGATGTTTTATGTCATTTGGTGCTATGTCGATGAGTCACAATGTTGAGATTTGTCAGATAATGGTATTTCATATCTTCTAAAATAATGTTAGAATAAGAAAGTAACGGGGAGAAGAGAATATGGAAGAAAAAAATTATCGTCATTATATACAGATTTTAAAAGAAGAACTGGTTCCTGCTATGGGATGTACAGAACCTATTGCTTTGGCTTATTGTGCAAGTAAATGTCGTGATGTTTTAGATGATGACATTGTAAAAGCTAAAGTCAAAGTGAGTGGGAATATTATTAAAAATGTTAAAAGTGTTGTTGTTCCTAATACTGGAGGTTTAAAAGGAATTCCTTCAAGTATTGGAGCTGGTGTAGTGGCAGGAATTACAGAAAATGTATTAGAAGTCATTGCGCATGTGACTGATCAGCAAAAAAAGGAAATGCAACAATGGTTGAATCGAACACCTATTGAAATTATACCTATAGAAAGTGAATATGCATTAGACATCTGTGTTGAATTAATTGGTCAAAATCATCGTGCAAAAGTACGTATTGCTGGTTTTCATACCAATATTGTGTATATTGAAAAAGATCAGGAAGTCCTTTTCCAGATGGGAGTCGTTGCTTCTACGGATCAGACTTTAACAGATCGTAGTTTATTGAATATTCGTGATATTTATGAGTTTGCCAAAAATGTAAAGATTGAAGAAGTGCAAGATATTTTACAGCGACAAATTGATTATAATTATGCTATTGCATGTGAAGGATTAAAAAATGACTGGGGTGCACATATTGGCCAGATTTTATTAAAGACATATGGTGATGATGTCAAAGTCAAAGCCAAGGCCTATGCCGCAGCTGGAAGTGATGCCAGAATGAGTGGCTGTGAAATGCCAGTCATCATTAATTCGGGAAGTGGTAATCAGGGAATGACAGCATCTTTACCAGTCATTGTATATGCCAAAGAATATCATAAAAGCCAAGAAGAACTTTATCGTGCATTGATTGTATCTAATTTATGTACAATTCATCAAAAAACTGGGATTGGAAGACTATCTGCCTATTGTGGCGCTGTCAGCGCTGGAATTGGAGCAGGATGTGGAATTGCCTATTTGCTTGGTGGTGACTATGAAGCTCTTTGTCATACAATGGTTAATGGATTGGCTATTGTATCAGGTATTATCTGTGATGGGGCGAAACCATCATGTGCTGGAAAGATTGCTGCCAGTGTGGATGCAGGAATATTAGGATACTATATGTATAAAAATGGCTGTGAATTTAAAGACGGTGAAGGTCTTGTTTTAAAAGGTGTAGAAAATACGATTCAAAATATTGGTCAACTATCAAGAGAAGGTATGAAAGAAACAGACAAAGAAATTATTAAATTGATGTGTCGATAAGAAGAAAATCCTTTGTAAAAAGGATTTTTACTTTATCAAAAAGTATGCTATAAGCAAATATTATGTTATAATCTTTATAAAGATAAAAAAGTGTGTCATAAAAAATGCGTATATAAATAATAGGAGGAGCTATTATTATGATGAATTTTAGAAATTGATTTGATACGCATATTAAGAATTATTTTTGTCATCCTGACTGCTTTGCTAATCTTTTAAATGGTCTTATGTTTCAAGGAAAGTGTGTCATTGATGATAGTCATGTGTAGATTGTATATATACAACATTCCTTCGTCAGCATGAAACCATGGAGAGAATGCTTATTCGTCTCGATGATGCTTATTGTCTTGTTGGATTAGAACATCAATCATACGGGGGATAAATCCATGTTTCAAAGAAATATGAAATATGATATGCTGACATATCTCAAACAATACCATCTCTATGAATCTCATCATCAAAAGATTAATGGTGTGATGACATTGACGTTATATTATGGAGAAGAAAAATGGAACTATGCCAAAAGTTATCTGGAGATGATAAACAAGATTATTCAAGGATTTGAAAACTATGTGAATGTGAATTTCTATCCTTTAATAGAAGTTGGCAGCCTTGATGAAAAACAGTTTCAAAATAAAAACAACAAAGATTTGATCCATGGATTAAAAATGTTATATGGGAAAATACCGATGGAAAAAGAATTGACTGTCAGTCATGAAGTAGGGTGTTTACTAGGAGCATTGACACATCATGAAGAGATATACAAACACATTGAAAAACAAGGAGGAGAAGTGAATATGAGTGAATATGTATTAAGAATTGATAGAGAAGCGAGACAAAAAGGACAAAAAGAAGGGAGTAATGAGGGTGTTGTTATGACACTTATTGCTCAAATTGTACAGAAGCTAGGACATTTATCTAAGAAAACAAATCAAAAGATAGAAAACAGTAGTGAAAAGCAATTACATAATTTAACATTACATATCTTTGATATAGAAAGCGAAGAAGATATTATGAAAATTTTAACAGATGAAAATGATCATGAATTTGAGTGAAGTCATCAAATCTTCTAAAAATGAAAAGAAGCTATAACGTCATCAATGAATTCACATTGATTCATTTTGTTATAGCTTCCTGTTCGCAGAATATTCTATTCTGCGAACTTATCTGGTATTTTTAATTTTTTTATATTATAGGAATTTGGTTTCGTTTGGTCGATAAATGCTTAAAGCAAA
>ERZ1643246.4910-NODE-4910-length-10182-cov-6.136269_pt1 | contig 10182 bp, 10 predicted proteins | sample MGYA00579265_ERZ1643246 | MGnify/ENA primary metagenome ERZ1643246 (study PRJEB29033, sample SAMEA4952261) | chicken gut metagenome | biome: Broiler Chicken; feature: Gastrointestinal Tract; material: Caecum | place: Ireland | collected 2018 | study: Broiler...
TGTCGGGGTGGAGCGTTCTGCCCGTGCCGCCGCCCGATGCAACGGAGAAGTACTTCTTGCCGTTTTCGTTGCACCACTTTTTATAGGTGCCCGCAACGGGGTGCTGGAAGCGCGTGGGGTTGGTGGAGTTGCCGGTGATGGATACCGATACGTTTTCCATCTGCATGATGGCAACGCCTTCGGGAACGCTGTCTGCGCCGTAGCACTTTACCTTGGCCCTGCTGCCCTCGGAGAAGGCGACGGTGTCGGTGACCTTTACCGTTTCGGTGTAGGGGTCGAACTGCGTCCTGCAATAGGTGAAACCGTTGATGCGGGAGATGATGTAGGCCGCATCCTTGCCAAGACCGTTGAGTATTACGCGAAGGGGCTTTACGCGCACCTTGTTGGCGTTTTCGGCTATCTTTATGGCACCCTCTGCGGCGGCGAAGGATTCGTGCCCCGCAAGGAAGCAGAAGCAGTCGGTGTCTTCATGCAGGAGCATGGCGCCGAGATTGCCGTGGCCGAGGCCGACCTTCCTGTTTTCGGCTACCGAACCGGGAACGCAGAAACTCTGCAGGCCGACGCCTATCGCGGCGGCGGCGTCTGCCGCCTTGGTGCAGCCCTTCTTTATTGCGATGGCGGCGCCCACGGTGTATGCCCAAACCGCGTTTTCAAAGCAGATGGGCTGGGTGCCGCGGACTATCTTGTCGCAGTCCACGCCCTTTGAAAGGCAGATGTCCCTGCACTCCTCTATGCTGTTGATGCCGTATTCTTTGAGGGTGGCGAGTATCTTAGCCTCCCTTCTTTCATATCCTTCAAAAAGTGCCATGATTAGTCAACCTCCTTGTCCGTTCTGGGGTCGATGTGCTTGACGGCGCCCTGCTCCCTGGTGTACCTGCCGTAGGTGCCTATGGACTTTTCGTACGCTTCGGCGGGGCCCATGCCCTTTTTGATGAAGTCGGTCATCTTGCCGAGGGATACGAACTTGTAGCCGCAGACTTCGTTGTTCTTGTCGAGGGCGATGGCGATGACGTAGCCCTCTGCCATTTCGAGATACCTTACGCCCTTGAGCTTGGTGCCGTACATCGTGCCAACCTGGGAACGAAGACCCTTGCCGAGGTCTTCAAGGCCGGCGCCGATGACGAGGCCGTCTTCGGAGAAGGCCGACTGAGTCCTGCCGTAAACTATCTGCAGGAAGAGTTCGCGCATGGCGGTGTTGATGGCGTCGCACACGAGGTCGGTGTTGAGCGCTTCGAGGATGGTTTTGCCGGGCAGGATCTCTGCGGCCATGGCGGCAGAGTGGGTCATGCCCGAGCAGCCGATGGTCTCGACGAGCGCCTCTTCGATAACGCCGTCCTTTACGTTGAGCGTGAGCTTGCACGCGCCCTGCTGGGGAGCACACCAGCCTACGCCGTGGGTAAGACCTTTGATATCCTTGATTTCCTTTGCCTGGATCCACTGCCCTTCTTCGGGAATGGGTGCGGGACCGTGTTCGAACCTGCCGGACACGCCCTTGGCAACACAAATCATATTTTCAACGTCTTTTGAATACTGCATTTTGTGTTCCTCCGTTTTGAATTGCTTTCCGAAAGCCATTGTAACACAAATCGGAATTATAATCAATATTTTACCAAAATAAATTTGCGCGCAGAGGTAAAATTTTTTTTACAAGCTCCCGTTCGGAGCGCACCCTGCCGCAGGCTATTGCGCGGCGAGCGGGGTGTAGCCCGTGAGCTCCACCAGAAGCTGCCCCTGCGCCGAGAGTATCCAGTCCAGCAACAGTTTTACGTTGCCCTGCGGGCTGCCGCGCGTGACGGCGTAGATATCGCCCACGAACGGATAGTCGCCGCTTGCGATATTCTCTTTTGTGGGAGCAAAGCCGTCGACCGAGAGCAGCTTTGTTTCGGGGTTATGGTACATCGTCTGCGCGAAATAGCGGTAGGAATAACCGAGCGCGGGCTGTACGCCGTTGTACCACACAGAAACCTGCTGCATAAGGCTGTTGGAACCGTTGAGCGCACCGCCTGGTATGGGCTGGGGCGCGACGACGGGCAGGCCCTTCATTACAAGGTTGTTAAGCCCCGATTCGCTGCCCGAAGTTTCGGGGCGGCGAAAGGCGATTATGCTGCCGCCTTCCCTCCAGCCGAGCGTGCCCCACGTTGCCGTTCTGCCCGAATAAATATTTTTTATCTGGCGGTCGGTGAGGTTTTCTACAGGGTTGCTTTTACCTACGATGAACACGAACGCCTCCTTGCCGATTGGCGTGAACACGAGCTCTGCGCCCGACTCCTCCGCCATCTGCCGCTGACTTTCAGAGGGCGCCACCACGAACACTATGTCCGCAGTGCCTTGGATTATCGAGCGGTACGCCCCCGCGGTGTTGGTACAGACCACCTTTTCGGGGGAATACGCCTGCTCGTCGTAGACGGCGCGGGCGAACGCCGAATAGAGCGGATAGAGCGCGGTGGCGCCGTCGAGCGCGGGCAGATCCTGCGCAAGGCGGAGCGTTGCCTCTTCATCGAGAGAGGCGGCGAGAGTGTCCTCGCGGAAGGGTTCGTACAGGGTGAGGTCGGGCGAGTCGCCGGCGTAGTCCGTTTCGCCCTCCGCCCACCAGTCGCAGCGCAGCGCCGTGGGAAAGAGCGCGGCGGAGGCTATGACGACGGCGGCGAGGAAGACGGCGACGGGCGCGGTGAACTTCGAATATCTTATCCACGCGAGCGCGGTGACGCACGCCGCGCCCACTACCGCGAGGGCGGCGGGCAGCGCGCCGAGGAGGTTATCTACCTGCGTCCACTGCGAGAGGTATTCGAACTTCCACAGCAGCGCAATGGCGCCCGCCCACGCGCCGAGCGTTACGAGTATGCGCGCACACAGAATTATTATGAACGGCTTGTTTGTATTCATAACCGCCTCACATCAGTGCGATGACGAACACGCCCGCGCTGTAAAGGGGAATGATGACGGCGACCGCGGCCACGGGCAGCGCGAGCGCCGCTACAGACACCCCTACGCCCCATCTGCCTATCCTGCCGGCGCCGCGCGTAAGGCAGACGACGGCGAGCGCCATGCCGCCCACGGGGCATGCCACAACTCCTATCAGAAATATGAGCGCAAGCCACTGCCACAGATCGCCGCTTAAAAGCAGCACAAAACTTATGAGCAGGCAGGGCAGGCACGCGAGGTCGAGCGCGAGCGCCGCAAGGGGCATTACCGAGCGGGGCGGGGTGCGGCTGTTGAGCACGTCGCCCAAGCCATACAGCGCAAGCGCGGCAGCGGCACACAGAAACATTGCCGAAAACGCCATGAGCACGCTTGCGTGCGCGCACCACACTAGTATGAACAGCAGCACGGAAAATGCGAGGCACACGCCCGCCGCTATGAACTTTGCCGCCGTGTTGCGCGGCACCTTTTCGGGAAAATTCTCCTGCGGAAATTCACTCATTTCAGTCCCCCCTGTCTGCACCGATATTATTCCGTATATATTATATCATAAAAAGAGGGCGGTTTCAATACCCGTTTTTCTTACAGAATTGTAAGACAAGCGGGCGCGCGGCAGAGCCGCGCGCCCGTAAACTTACTTTATTTTGTCGAATTCGCCCGAGAGCCTTTCGGCAACTTCGCCTATGCCGCCGTCGCAGTCGCCCACGGCGCGCAGCCCGCCCGAGAGCGTGGAGACCATGTTGTCGCCCGTGTCGCCGTCGGGTATGGGAAATACGTTGAGGTCGTTGATCTCATCCGCGTTGGCCTTGAGGTTGGCGAGCCCGCCCGCAAGCATCTCGCGCAGCATGTGTCCGTCTATCGTTCTTTCGTACATAATATCCTCTGTTATGTGGAGCCGGAGAGTGCCGACCCAATATATAATACCACACGCGGCACCGAATATCAAGAAAATTGATACAATTGTCACAAATGGATATGACATTGCAACCATTTACGCTTAAATGATATGATATTTGTATAAACTGTATATAAACTCACGAAGGTCAGGCGCGGCTTTCACTCCCTTCGGCTGTTTACGGCGACGGCGTGCAGCGTGTGCATCGGGTAGGCTACGGGCAGGGCGGATGACAGATCTTCGGCGAACAGATCGACGCGGCACACGCATAGGCTGCGTTCCGTCCTGTAAAAGTAGGTGCCGCAGCAGGGCATGCAGCAGCAGGAATATATGGTGGCCTCTTCACCTTCATCCGTTATGCAGCTGCCGCGCGGCACCGACAGTGCGCCGAGGACGTTGAAAAATTCGGGCAGATCTCCGGAAAAATTGCCTGCAAAGAACGCTGCCCTTACAAAGCGCGATTGCGGCGAAGCATCGCCCGGCAGGCCTATGGCGCCGAAGCCCATGCCGTGAGGTTCCAGCTTTATTCCGGGACTGAACGCATTCTGCGGCTGGCGAGGCGAGAGATGCATGTAGTTTGCAAGGCCCTGCATCTGATGTCCGAACGGCGGCTCGTTGGTGAGCACGCCCGCAGGGTCATCGAAGATGTTCATGCCCCCTGCGGTACTTTCGGCGACGAACGCACGCGAGCCGTCGGCCACCAGCCAGTGGAGCGGCGCGGCGGGAAGCTGCGGCGAATAACTTTCGTGTGTGACGTTCACCCTGCCGAGAAGTTCCGCGGCCTCGTCCGCGCTCTTACAGATTGCGAGCACATAGGGGATGAGTTCGAACTGGGCGAGGTTGAGCCTGCCCTCCGCCACGGGAAAATAGTGCGCGCTGTGCGGAAAGTTGAGACCCGCCATGCACAGGCCGTGTTCGTTCATTGCGTCATAGTACAGGGGGAACTCGCAATTTATCGCCGCGCCGAGCATGGCGGCATGCTGCGCCACCGAGCCGGCGTGCCTGAACGTAAACAGATAGTTGCGTGGGGTTATTACGACCTGTTCGCCGTATGACCTGTGGTAGTCGAGCGTTCGCCCGAACATAAAATTCCTGCCGGTTACAGAGATTGCCGTACACATATGATAAGTATGAACGGCGGCACGGTTTTTTATAAGTAAAGGGCAGCGAAACCGCTGCCCTTACATTGTTAAATGATCATTCCGCATCGGCAAGGCTTGTGAGCGTGCCCGAGGCGAGGTCGTATTTCCATATGGCCGAAGGATCGTCGAAGTTTTCGTTGGCGACCCACAGCACCGTCTTTTTAGTGAGGTTGTAAACGGCGCTGTGAACGGTGACTCCGCCACCGCCGTTCCACGTCCTCCTGCCCACGGCGCGGAGGATATCCATGGCGGCCTCTTCATCTTCGACGATGCCGCCCGTTCCGCCGAGCACGCCGTTTATGTAGTCGTAGCGGTCAAGCCCCTTCTGAGCGCCCTCGCCCTTCTCATCGGCGGGCTGGTCTTCGCCGTCGTAATAACCCGGAGTTATGATGAAGTTGGTGATGGTCTGAAACCTGAACTCGCTGCCTTCGAGCAGCTCGGCATACATGGGATCGTCGTTGTAGATGACGTTGAGGCTGCGCGCAGAGCCGTCGGTGTCGTTGCTGTCGGTGACGCCTTCGGGCACCCACTCCAGAATGGCGCTCCTGCCGGTGGCGTCGGCTATCATGTAATGGAACGAGGTGTTGGCGGAATCGTGCAGGTTATACCCGCTGATGAGTTTCACCGCCTCGTCGGTGGTGGCGGCATAGTCGAGCACCATGCGGAGCATCGTGGTGGAAGTTATGTTGTCCTTTGCCACGTCCTGCTGATCGGTGGACACGGCGCCGTCGCCGGGACCCTGATAGGACATGAATATGCCGCAGCTCACGCCCTTTTCGTTTATGCCGTCGAGCGGGGCATAGGGGGCCGCGAGGCAGGTTATCTGCTGGATGAGCCCGCTCACGTCCCTATCGGTATCGGTTATGCCCACATAGTTCAGATCGACCGTGGAAAACGACTTGTACCTGCCCTCGCCGGGATCGCACATGGTGAGGCAGACGTTGGTCTTGTCGAAGTCGTAGTTGCGGCCGAAGAGGATATCGCCGTTTTCCGCCCTGGCAATGAACGAGGAGCAGCCTATATCGGTTTCGCCGATTTCGATGTCGACAAGCCCGCGCGTTATGTTGCCCGTGATGAAGTCGATCAGCTCGCTGTCGCTCGAAGCGCCGCCCCCTTCGAGAAAGTCGTCGAAATAGAAGCCGCCCGAGACGTTCATGCTGTAGACCGAACCCTCTTTGTTGGCGTCGTTGCGGCTGCGTATGTGCCTGAAACTTGAAACGGTGGAGATCTCATCCCACCACACGCACGTGAACGTGATGGCTACGCACGCAACAATGAACACTATGGCGGCGAGCACTATCGCGAGCACTCGCGGCCAGATGCGCTTTTTCCTGATTTTTTCCATAATATTTACTCTCCTTTTTTCTTCCGCGCGCCCGTATGCGAGCGCTCCGCGGAAAGGTTTTTGCAATATTCTTCGAGGTTCTTTTCCACCGAGCAGAGCACGGCGTTGAATATTTCGTGCTGCTCCGCGGTGAGATCGCCCGCGGCGGCCTCCACCGCCGCCTGCGCCCTTACAGTGATGTATTCGCCGAGGCGCCTGCCCTCTTCGGTGAGAGTGATCGCGGCGTTGTATCCGCCTTCCTCCCTGACTATATAGCCGCGCTGACGCAGCAACCTGAGCGCGCGGGAGACGGCCGCCTTGTCTTCGCACGTCAGCCTTGAAAGCTCGCCCGCGGTTACGGGGCCATTTGCCGCGTAATATATGCACATCACATGTATGGCTTTAAGCCCGTAGTCGCCCATTTCGAGCAGTTTTATGCGCTGCACCAGTTTGTTCAGCCTGAGCACCGCCATCGTGAAAGTTTCAAACCTGTCGTCCATCTTCATCCCGCCGGAACCTGCAAAGACAAATAATTGTTGATTTGTCAACATGTGGCATTATAGACGGTAAACGTTGATTTGTCAACTGTTTGAAGGCAATAATTTTTATGCGCCCGCGCACATAAAAATTCCCGCCGCGTGCGTACACGCGGCGGGAAATCGCAGATAAAGTCAACAGATAAGGCATATATGCGGGGAAATTCAGTCGGGAAAGCCCTCATCGATACGCGCGGCGAGCAGGCAGTCTGCCGTGGCGCGGTTGGTGGCGATGGGAATATCGTATACCACGGCTATGCGCAGCAGCGCCCTTACGTCGGGGTCGTGCGGGAGGGCGGTGAGCGGATCGCAGAAGAATATGACCGCGTCTATCCTGCCCTCGGCAAGCTGCGCGCCTATCTGCTGGTCGCCGCCGAGCGGGCCGGAAAGGAAACCGTGCACCGTGAGCCCGGTGGCCTCGGCCACGCGGCGCGAGGTGGTGCCGGTGCCGCACAAGTCGTACTTTTCAAGCTCGCTCTTGCGGAACATCGCCCATTCGACGAGCTCTGCCTTTTTGTTGTCGTGCGCGATGAGCGCTATGGTCTTTCTCTTTCCGGACATATTTACCCCGTTCAACAGATGCGGATCACAACATATTCGCATCTTCATAGCTGTCGAGGTCGGTGGGAAGCTGGCCGGCAGCCCGGTCGGTGTTCACCAGCCAGGAGGACATATCCATACCCAGGTATACCTGAACGGAAACCCCTTCGACGGTGACAGTGGTGTCCACGGAGGCATCGATATCGGTGCCGTAGCCGAGCAGCGCGCCGTCTGCGTCGAGTTCGAAATACAGATCGAAGCAGTTGAACTGCATTGCGTCGAGGAGCTGTTCCGTAGCCGCGGAAATGTCGCCCGCCACGTTTTCGAGAGCGGAGCCGTAGATCTCGAGCCAAGCGTTCTTATCGAAACTTATCTTCAATTTGGTCGTGGTGCCTTCGTCGATAAACATAGCGGCGCCATCGCCGTTGATATACGGAAGGAGCATGGACAGGTCGCTCGTTTCGCCCATCACCTGGTCGAATATGGAATTGAAGTCCATCTTGAACTTGCCGTCCTGAGTGGCAGACTGCCCGGACGCCGTTACGCTCATGCTGCCGTCTATGTACATATACGAGACGTCGTTATATGTATTGCCGCTGAAAGACATCTCCATATTCTCATTCATAGAGTCCGCACCGGCGCCCGAGATCTGCACGTTCATGCCCATAGCAAAGGACATCGTGCCCGAACCGCGCACATCCTGTTCGGACGCGATGGTTATCGTGTGGTCGGCGCTTACGTCCATATCCATGGAATAGTTCATGGACATGCCCTCCTGCGAGGCACTCATCTCCATGCCGATAACGCCGTCGCTGTACATGCGTACATTGCGGGAGGTGCTTTCTCCCTCCACCTCGAACATGTCGTGCTGGCTGAAAGAGCTCACCTTTTCGAGCACTTCGGCGCGCTGTTCGACGGTGGCTTCGGTCGAGAAGTCGCCTTCGATGAGGATGGCGCCGCGGCCGTCGCCGCATGCCGAAAGAGCCGCCACAGAGGCGACAAGACCCGTGCAGAGCAACAGCGCAACAAATTTCTTAATCTGATTTTTCATCATTTCCCTCCGTTTGCGCATATGCGCATATTGTTTGTTGCCAACATTATACTATGATATGTGCAATTTGTCAATACCGGCACAAAAAATAAAGTTTCTTCGGCATGCCGCAATTTGCGTTGCACATAAAACGGGCGCGCCGCACCCGGCGCGCCCGTAATGAAACGTATCGGTAAAATTGTATTCAGTACGCCCTCGCGAAGATGACCACGTGCTTTGCGGGTTTGCCGCATACGGCGCACTTTTCCGCCGTCTCGCCCTCGGCATACACCCTTGCGGTGGCGGCGGTCTCTGCCTTTACCTTGTCTTCGCACTCGCGGCAGCCGCACCAGCCCGCCTTTACGAAGTTGCCGCCCTCCACGCCTTTGAGTATGCCCGCAATATCGTCGGCATATACTATGCGCTTATCGCGCCTTTCGCGCGCGGCTTCGAGCATGTCCTTCTGAACGGTTTCAAGCAGGCCCTTTACGCCTTCGGCGAGCTCGCCGAGCGCGATCTCCGTCTTTTCCAGCCTGTCGCGGCGGAACACGAGCGCCTTGCCCGCCTCGATGTCGCGCGGGCCGAGCTCTATGCGCAGGGGCACGCCCTTCATCTCCCATTCGTTGAACTTCCAGCCGGGGCTGTTGTCGGAGTCGTCGAGCTCCACCCTGACTCCCGCCTGCAAAAGCTGCTGCTTTACTTCGGCGCACTTTTCCATGACGCCCGCCTTTTTGGCGGCTATGGGCACGATGACCGCCTGTACGGGCGCGACCACAGGGGGAAGGCACAGCCCGCGCTGGTCGCCGTGAGCCATTATTATGGCGCCGATAAGCCTTGTGGATACGCCCCAGCTGGACGTATAAACGTATTTGAGCGCACCGTCTTTATCGAGATACTTTATGTCGAACGCCTTGGCAAAGTTCTGCCCGAGATAGTGCGAGGTGCCCGCCTGCAGGCTCTTGCCGTCGTGCATCATCGCCTCCATGCCGTAGGTAGCCACGGCGCCGGCGAACTTTTCCTTTTCCGTCTTTTTGCCGGTGATGACGGGTATGGCGAGGCAGTTTTCGGCAAACTCCTTATATACGCCGAGCATCTTTTCGGTCTCCTCTACCGCCTCCTCCGCGGTGGCGTGCGCGGTGTGGCCCTCCTGCCACAGAAATTCCGACGTGCGCAGGAAGGGGCGCGTGGTCTTTTCCCAGCGCATCACGTTTGCCCACTGGTTTATGAGTATGGGCAGATCGCGGTAGGACTGTATCCACTTGGAATACATGTTGCCGAAGATGGTCTCGGAAGTGGGGCGGATGACGAGCGGTTCGGCGAGCTCCTCGCCGCCGGCGTGGGTGACCACCGCAACTTCGGGCGCAAAGCCTTCGACGTGCTCCTTTTCCTTAGAGAGAAAGCTCATGGGGATGAGCAGCGGGAAGTAGGCGTTCTTGTGGCCGGTGGCGCGGAAGCGCCTGTCGAGCTCGCGCTGGATATTTTCCCAGATGGCGTAGCCGTACGGCCTTATCACCATTGTGCCCTTTACGGGACCGTAGTCGACCAGTCCCGTCTTTAACACCACGTCGGTGTACCACTGGGGAAAGTCGCTTTCGATATCTGCTATCCGGTTGACGAAGCGGTTCTCTTCTGCCATGTGAAAACTCTCCTGTATATTATAAAATTTGTCCGCAGATGCGCGGATGCACATTTTCTTACATTATACTGTAAGAGACTAATACGAACACGATTTGAAGCGTGAATATCACGGCACCTGCTGCGTTAAATCCCTTGAACTCGTCGATACCTTGCGCATT
>ERZ1643246.4911-NODE-4911-length-10178-cov-12.393856_pt1 | contig 10178 bp, 3 predicted proteins | sample MGYA00579265_ERZ1643246 | MGnify/ENA primary metagenome ERZ1643246 (study PRJEB29033, sample SAMEA4952261) | chicken gut metagenome | biome: Broiler Chicken; feature: Gastrointestinal Tract; material: Caecum | place: Ireland | collected 2018 | study: Broiler...
CTTATGCCATTTCTATTTAATATTGGTGAGCCAATAACAATGTCAGAAGAGCCAGATATTCTATGTAAATAAATAGAAAAAATGGTAAGTAAAAATGTGAATACAGAAATCTTATTTTTCTTACAGAAATCAACAATTTTCGCACTGTTGCCCAAAGAAAAGCTCTTTCTGTTAGCAACAGGAGAAGAACTAGGGAAAGCTTTTTGTGACAAAGAAACACAAGATGGGCATGTAGCAAAAACGTCTTCCCAAAATTTACGATCATTTTCATATTTTTCAGAGCCTAAATATTTCTGCTCAGTTTGAGCAAATTCAAAATATGAAGGCATATCTGCAATTTCAGCATTTTTAGATTTTAATAATTTTGAATAATTGCCAATTATTTCATTAGTAATAAGTCCAAAACTCCATGCATCAGAAATTAAGTGATGAATAGTAAGGTTTACACCGCCATGTCCATTTTTAAATTTTAACAATTTAAAATCATATAAACATGAATCTATTACATCAAAAGTTATTTTTGCAAATTTATCTTCCAATTGAGGCAACTCATCTTTGGAATTTAAAGAGTAAATAGGAAATTGCTGAAATGCATATTCAGTAACATATTGAAAAGGTTTTCCATCGTGTAATTTAAACTGAATTCTCATAGCATCATTTTCTTGAACTACTTGATTAACTGCTTTATTAAGCAAATCAAAATCCACCTTTTCGTGTATTAATAAAGTGCCACAAATGTTAGATACATTAGTGTTTTCATAAAATGAATTAATTAGCCAAATAGATTCTTGAGGATTAGTTAACTTATATTCTAAATTATTCTTATTATCCATATCAATCACCCTTCTATACTAATTGTTAAAAAAATTATATACAAAAAAAATTATAATTGCAAGAATTTTGGTAAATAATATTTAAAAGGAGGAATTTAATTATATGAGTAGAAGAAAAAATAAAAGAAAAGTAATAATAACTGCAACAATACTTATCATAATTTGGATATTTGGATTTTATTTATATACTACATATAGTAATATAGAAATAGATAGCACAAAATACAAAACAGAAAGAGTGCAATCCACAGAAAGTTCACAAACTGTGGAAAACGCAGAAGAAAAAAGCAAGAAAGTGGCAGATACATTAGAAGAGATGAATAACAAAGTTGTAGGTATTTCAAAATTGAAGAATACAGGTAGTAGCATCTTGTCAGAAAGCTCCGAAAGTGAGTTAGGGCTAGGAACAGGAGTAATTGTAACTGACAATGGATATATACTTAGTAATGAACATGTTACAGGTACAAAATATAGCACTTGTTACGTAACTTTAGAAAATGGAAACACATATAATGGAACAGTTATGTGGAGTGATTCTAATTTAGATTTATCAATCACAAAAATTGAAGCGCAAAATTTGGATTACGCTAAATTAGCTGACTCTAGTAAAATACGAGTAGGAGAGACAGTGTATGCAATTGGCAATCCGATTGGTTATGAATTTAGAAGAACGGTGACTTCTGGGATAATCAGTGCCAAAAATAGAACTATTAAAATAGAAGAAAACAATAAATCATCGTATATGACAGATTTAATTCAAACAGATGCAACAATAAATCCGGGCAATAGTGGCGGCCCTCTAATTTACCCAAGTGGGGAAGTTATAGGCATAAACACCGTTAAAATCTCTTCTGCAGAAGGGATTGGTTTTGCAGTTCCTATAAATATTGTAAAACCAATTATAGAAAGCTTTAAATTTAATAATAATTTCGAAGAAGCTACAATCGGAATTTATGCTTATGACAAAGAAGTAATTCCATACTTAGATTCAAACTATAAATTGAACTTTAGTGAAGGTATTTATGTAGCTCAAATCACTGAAAACGGTCCTGCCGATAATACAGAGCTAAAAGAAGGAGATATTATTTTAAGCATAGATGGTAATAGTTTAAGCACAATGAATGATTTAAGGCAATACATTTACACAAAAAAGCCAAATGATGTGGTCAGCTTAGAAATAAAAAGGGGAAAAGTAAGTAAAACAATTGCTATTACTTTAGGCAAAGAAGCCTAAAATTTGCTATAATTTGCAACTAATAACGCTGTACATGATAAAATATTATAATAAATAATTTTGAAGTACCGCGTAGCGATCAAACGAGCGAAGCGAGTGCGATTGGAGCAACCCTACGATTTTTCACTTAGATTATGGGTTGCGACAACAAGGTACAAAAAATTATTTATTATAATATTTTTTTTAGGTAAAATTAAATAGTTGCAAATTATAGCAAATTTTTTATTTGCAAAAAAAAATTATAAGTACAAAGTTCGATTTCCGTAAGAATCGCCAAAATCCTACCAAATTGTAACAAAAATGACATAAAAATTCTATTGCATAATTAAAACATAGTATGCTAAAATATGCTTAAATATAATATATAAGGAAGGAATGGAGATATGTACAAAATGAAAGTATTAAAGAAAAAAGTAAAACTTCTAGTGGGAATATTTATATTTGCAATTATTGCAATACTAGGAGCAAAAAGTAGTTTAGCTGCACAAGCATCACCACCATTGTATATAGGAATCAATGAACTAATGACAGAAGACAATCCAGACATGGGTTATTCAATAGGTCAGCCAACAGCTTCAGATGGAGCAAAAATTTGGAATATTTTACAATATAGTAGTGCTTCATCAAACAACCCAACAGAAATCAATGCATTCTGTGTAAAGGCAGGTGTAGGATTCTCTGATACTAATAAAAGGGCAACTTATGACCTATATTTTGATATGAAAACAGAAAGAGATGCTATTGCTAAACAAAATTCAGTTTTAGCCTCAATTGTAAACGGAAGGACTTCAGATGGAGTTAGCAGTTACAATGCATTACTTGCATTATTTGATATGGCATATATACCAGGAATGTCATCAACAGCTGATAAAAATAATTTAATAAATCAAGTACTTAGAATAGCTATGCAATCAACTAGTGGATACACCCCTTATGTTGAGTTAATGGAAGAATACCCATTAACAGATGATGATATCATAGCTACAGAGCAAGCAGCTATGTGGTATTTCACAAATGCTGGAGATTCAAAATATGACAAAACAGATGATAAAGGTTGGGTATATTATACTTTAACTGGATCAACATATAGTCCTCTTGCAGATTACACGCCAAATGGCCAGAGACCACAAAGTGATGCAGGACAAGCACGTAGTTATCAGATGGAAATTTTGTATAATTATTTTATAGATCAAGCAAAAGCAAATGCTAATAATTATGCAAACACTGGCAGTGATTCACAAGGTTCACCTGTAACAGTAAACACACAAACACTTAACTACAAATTACAAGGAGGAAACTATATAATAGGTCCTATCAACATCACAGAAAACCAAGGAAATACACTTAATTATGATATCAACATGGTAATCAAAAACGAAGGTCAAACTATAAGCAACTATAAACTATTAAATAGTAGCCAATCACAAGTATCAAACGGAACAACAGTAAATGACTTAGTTGGACAGAATTTTTACATATCAATTCCTCAAAGTTCGGTAACATCACTTGAGATAACATTTACAATAGAATATCAAAGAAGTACAATTACATTATGGACTTCTGCAACAGGTGGAGAAAAAACACAACCAATTGCTATACCAGAAATTAAAAAATATACAGATGAAGTAAAATTAACGCTAGTACCTAAAAATTTCGACTTGGCATTAAGAAAATATATAACAAAAGTAAATGATGTAGAATTATCAGGAGCTGACTCAAGAGTTCCAAACATAGATACTTCAACATTATCAAGTGGTACAACAGCAACATATAAGCATAAAAAAGACCCAGTACTTGTTTCAACAGGAGATACAGTAACATATAAACTAACAATCTACAATGAAGGTGAAAAAGCCGGAAGACCAACAAAAATAGTAGACCAACTACCAACAGGATTGACATTTAGCCGAGTAATAAGCGGAAACTTTAACGTAGATTCTTATGATCCTACTGCAAATAGATTGACATTAATTAGAAAACCAGGAAACACAACGAATTTATCACCTTACTCAGGAGGAACCCTAGACTCTGAAACGATTGAGATAGAATGCCAGGTAACTGCAACACCACAAGATACACAAGGCACACTTACAAATGTGGCATGGATATCAGAAGAAATTGACGAAGATGGCACAGTAATTACGAATGAAGTTGGTCAAGATAGAGATTCTGAACCAGCAAATGCGCCAAATGTCAATAAAGACAATATGTCAAATTATAAAGGAAATGATAGTAATAAAACAGATTTGACAGACAAAGACTATTTCTACAAAGGAGAGCAAGATGATGATGACTTTGAAAAATTAATTTTGAAAAATGCATCAGGCAGCTATGACCTAGAGATTATCAAAGTAGACAAAGATGATATTAACAAAAAACTAGAAGGTGCAGAATTTAAGATAACTCTTGCAGACGGACAAGTGAAAACTGTAACAACAGATGAAAATGGAACTATTACTATTAATGATATCCCAATAACAGAAGAGGGGGTAGATACAATTACAGTAGAAGAGCTAACAGCTCCAAATGGATATAACAAAATATTTGGAACACTAACATTAGAAGTAACAAAAGAACTAAGAAATGGCGAATATGTAGCAACGAAAGTAAACTTCGCAGATGGAAATGACATACAACAAACTGCAAATAGTACGTTGTCAACAAGTATACAAAATGGAGTAGTACAGCTACTAAGCAATGAAGCAGAAGTTACAGCAAAATTGGAAAATGGAGTAGTAACAATTACAATACCAAATGAAAAAATAACAGGAAACTATCAATTACAAGTAATAAAAGTAGACAAAGATAATCCAAAACAAACACTTTTTGGGGCACAATTTAAAATTACATTGCCAGATGAAAGCAATCAAACAATAGCAACAGACCAAAATGGAACAATTACAATAAATAATATCAACATCACAGAAACAGGAACAGACACTATCAAAGTAAAAGAAATAACGCCACCAAATGGATATAATAAACTAATTGGAGAACTAACACTACAAGTAACAAAAGACATATCAAGTGGAAAGTATGTAGCAACAAACGTTACAGTACAAAATAGTGACGGAGGACAGTTAGCAGAAGGTGTTAGTGCAGTAGTAGAAGACGGCATAGTAAAACTAACAGTACCAGATGAAAAAATCACAGGAAACTATCAATTACAATTAGAAAAAGTTGAAAGTGGAAATACAAGCAATAAACTATCAGGAGCACAATTTAAAATAACATTACCAGATGGAAGCCAAAGAGACCTTGTAACAGGAGAAGATGGACTAATTACAATAAATGATATACAAGTTTCAGAGGAAGGAACAGACAGAATTACAATAGAAGAAACACAAGCACCTACAGGATATAATAAATTAATAGGAACATTAACTTTAGATGTAACTAAAGAATTACAAGATGGAAGATATGTAATTACTAACGTAAGTGGATTAAATGACGGACAAAGCTCATTACCAGAAGGCACAACAATTAACTTCGAAGAGGGAGTAATAAAACTAGTAGTTGCAAATAAAAAGCAAACAGGAAGCTATAAATTACAAGTAGTAAAAGTAGATAAAGATGACACAAGCCATAGACTAGAAGGTGCACAATTTAAAATAACATTGCCAGATGGAACTGAACAAACAGCCACAACAGATGAGAATGGATACATCACAATAGATGGAATAAACATTACAGAAACAGGAACAGACACAATCAAAATTGAAGAGCTAACAGCACCAGAGGGTTATAATAAAATATTTGGCGAAATTACTATAGAACTTACTAAAGAATTAATAAATGGAAATTATGAAGTAACACATATCAAAATAATAAGTGCAAATCAGCCAACAGCCGACGGAACAAGCAACAATGGTCAAAGTGCACAAACCGCATATCTAGCAAATTCAGATGGAACGATGGCTACAGCTACTGCATCAGATGGCATAGACCCTACAACAGCTCCAAGCGGCCAAGACCCACTAGAAGATTCAGAAAATGCAGCAGGAGAGGCTGAAGTAACACTTCAAAATGGAGTAGTTCAGTTAGTAATGCCTAACCAAAGAGTAAAAGAGAAAAGATTTGACTTAGCACTAAGAAAATACATAACAAAAGTAAATGGACAAGAACTTACAGGGGATGACTCAAGAGTGCCAAATATTGACGAAAGTACGCTAGAATCAGGAACAACAGCAACATACAAACATAAAAAAGACCCAGTACTTGTTTCAACAGGAGATATAGTAACTTATAATCTTACAGTATACAACGAAGGCGAAAAAGCAGGAAGACCAACTAAAATAGTTGACCAATTACCAACGGGATTGAAATTTAGGGGAGTAGTAAGCGGAAACTTTGAATTAGAAAGCTATGACGAAGATACAAACAGATTGACATTAAAAAGAAAAGAAGGAGACACAACCAATTTACCAGCATATACAGAAGGCAACTTGAGTTCTGAAACAATAGAAATTGAATGTGAAGTTACAGCAATGCCAGATACAAGCTCAGATAAGGTTTTAACAAATGTGGCATGGATATCAGAAGAAATTGATGAAGATAACACAGTAATAACAAATCAAGATGGAGCTGATAGAGACTCAGAACCATCAACTACGCCAGATGTAGATAAAGACAACATGGAAGACTACAAAGGTGACGAAGGAAACAAATCAGACTTAACAGACAAAGACAACTATTATAGAGGAGAGCAAGATGACGATGACTTCGAAAAATTAGTAATAAAACCAGAATCATTTGACTTGAAACTAATAAAGAGAATAGTTGCAGTAAACAATCAAAATGTGCCAGAAAGAATTGAAAGCATAGACGCAAGCAAATTAAACACAATAGATGAAAGCGGAAATTTAGTAACAACAGCAGATTACAACCTAAACAAAGACCCAGTTCCAGTAAAGAAAGGCGACATAGTAACATATACATTTAGAATCTACAATGAAGGAACAATAGATGGCTATGCAAGCGAAATTACAGAAGATGTACCAGAAGGACTAGAATTTTTGTGGTCAGACAAACAAGGTGACGAATTAGCAAATGACCCAGATTTAACAGATGCTGAAAAAGAAGCAATAGAATTCAACCAAAGATATTTATGGGGTAATTTCCAATATGATGAGTCTGGTGACAAGATAGTACAAATTTCGACAAATTACTTATCAAAAGACAACGAAACAACACCAGGAGAAAACTTAATTGCAGCATTTGGACAAAATGACGGAACAAAAACAGATGCAGACCTTTCATACAAAGAAGTGTCAGTAAAATTCAAAGTAATTTCAAATGACACTACAGGAAGTGTAATAAGAAACGAAGCGGAAATATCAGACGATTCTGATGAAGAAGGAAATCCAGTAGATGACAGAGACTCAAAACCTGAAGACTGGGTAAAATACGAAGATGATGAAGATTACGACAATATAATCTTACAATCATTTGACTTAGCACTAAGAAAATTCATCATAGCAGTAAGCAACGACGATCAAGTTGATGATGACGAATATTTAAGAAATGACGACGGCTCATACACAAGAGAACCAGTAGTTGACACAAGCAAATTAAATACAACAGGCGAGAACGGAAATATGATAACAACTGCAATATACAATCATACAAAAGAGCCAGTACTAGTACAAACAGGCGATATGGTAGTATACATGCTAAGAGTATATAATGAGGGAGACATGGATGGATACGCTGCAGAGATCCAAGACCATCTACCACCATACTTAGAATTTGTAGATAATGACTTTAATAAACAATATGGATGGACCGCATCAGAAGACGGTAGAACAGTAACTACAACATATTTAGCTGACGAGCTAATACAAAGTGCACAAACTGCAGATGACGGAACAATCACATTATCATACAAAGAAGTGCCAATAATGTGTAGAGTAACAGATGAAGCAATACCAAGTCAAAACATCACAAACATTGCAGACATAACAAAATACGAGGACGAAAACAAAAACCCAGTAATAGACAGAGACTCAATCGAAGGCAACGTAGACGTACCAGATGATGACGACCTACCAGGATACAAAGATGATGAACACGGAGACTACATCCCAGGACAAGAAGATGACGACGACTTCGAAAAAGTCGTAGTAAAAACATTCGACCTAGCTTTAAGAAAATGGGTAACACAAGCAATAGTAATAGAAGATGGAAATCAAACAATCACAGAAACAGGACATCAACCTTATGATGACCCAGAACAAATAGTAAAAGTCGAAATACACAGAAAAAAATTAAATAGTACAACAGTAAAATTCAGATACTCAATAAGAGTAACAAATGAAGGCGAAATACCAGGATATGCAACAGAAATAACAGATTACATTCCACAAGGCCTAAAATTTGTAGCTGAAGACAACCCAGGCTGGACCGACCTAGGAAACAACATGATATCAACAAACTTGCTAGCAGACAAACTACTACAACCAGGCGAATATGCAGACATCGACGTAGTGCTTACTTGGATAAATGGAGAAGACACAATGGGACTTATGGAAAACACAGCCGAAATCTCAGACGATTACAACGACTATGACATACCAGACAAAGACTCAACACCAAACAACAAAAAACCAGGAGAAGACGACATAGACGATGCCCCAGTAATGCTATCAATCAGCACAGGACAAGTAAGAATCTACTTCACACTAGGCTTTGTTATACTATTCACAATAGCTGGCGGAATCATACTAATCAAAAAATACGTACTATAAAAGATGTTTTTGGGGACGGAGGAAAAAAACATCTAAATAAAGAAAAAATCTATCCAGACATAAAAAGCCCAGATACCCACAAAAACATATAAAGAAATACTAGATTAACTTTAATAGTCAATCTAGTATTTCTTTAATGTATCTTCTATAACATAAGAAACAGGTAAAACATCTTCATTATCAGTATGGACCTCAAAACGAATTTCATTATCAGCCGTCTTGAAAACATCAACAGTAACCACACCAATTTGATTCATAAAAATCGCCTCCTTTTCTTTGGTATAAAATGAAGTATAACAAAGAAAAAACGCAATTTCAATCGAAAATTGTCGAACATTAAAAAAAATTTTGAACTTTGGGGACGTTCCTTAAAGTTCACTAACTATCAAAAATAAATTTAACATTTTTATTTTTAACATGCAACTTTTGCACTATTTTACTTTGAATGTATGTAGTCAATATTGCCATAACAACTAGAAAAACATACTTCTCATACCACTTTACATCAAACTTTACAAAAGCAAAAACATTAAGATATAAAATGTGCCACAAATAAATCCACATTGTATGTTGTCCTATAAACAATATCAACTTATTATTCAACCTTTCCTTTACGTTAAAAATATTCTTTCTATTAATTAGATAATATAAAAGCAAAGATATTCCTATTCCATAGCTTAAATAATAAAGCCTTGCAGGATACTTATAGTCACTTATTTTCACAAATTGATTTTTAGCAATGTAAAAGCATGCAAACATAATAGCAAAAATCAACAAAAAAATTAGCATAATTTTAATAAGCTTCTTATTATCCCAGTTTGCTAGTTCCATCCCAATATATGTACATAAAAATCCATAAGGTATCAAATAATATATGCCATATTCCAAAAAGCCATTAGCATTTCCTATTGTATAAAATAGCACTTCATATATTAAAAATAACACAAAAATAGTAGTTTTTTTGAATCTCTTTATATTCATTAAAAACAAAACAGAAATAGCACATAAAATATAAACTCGTATAATCCACACATATCCTATTCCAGTGGTAAGTGTATATGTAGAAAAAATAGTCTCCCAACTCAAATCAAGATCTTTACTATATGGAGCAAGGAATCTATCTATTATAAAAAGAATTGTCAAAAAGATATATGTTGGTACAATTAATCTGATTAATCTCTTTTTAATATACTTAAAGCCGCTCTTGCTTCTGTTATACGACTTTACAGAGACAATTCCAGAAAGAATAACCAACAAAATAACATCAAAATTTCTTAATTCATCCAGTAAAGTAGGCGCACCACAATGTGCTAATATAATTAGTAAAATACCTAAACATCTTAGTACATCTATTGATAAATCTCT
>ERZ1643246.4914-NODE-4914-length-10171-cov-11.040728_pt1 | contig 10171 bp, 6 predicted proteins | sample MGYA00579265_ERZ1643246 | MGnify/ENA primary metagenome ERZ1643246 (study PRJEB29033, sample SAMEA4952261) | chicken gut metagenome | biome: Broiler Chicken; feature: Gastrointestinal Tract; material: Caecum | place: Ireland | collected 2018 | study: Broiler...
CAAAAGAAGCTATGCGGCGTACAGCAGAACTGCAGGGATGCAATATCTTTCCGCCACAGGTGGCGATCGCAGCCGAGCGTATGATCGATGCAGGACTTCTCCCGAAAGAGCCGTTCCTTCAGAAAGAACAGGAGCTCCCCGTGGACGTGGCTGAGGGAGTCCGCATATTTACGCCTTATCTTAAAAGCAAAGGCCCGGCGTATAAGCAGCCGCTGAACAGAGAGCTGAAGAGAGATCCGATTGTCGACTTTAAGAATGTGACGGTAAAATACCGTGCAGTCAAAGGCGAACCGCCGAAGATCTTTGACGACTTTTCCATTCAGATCGGAAAGGGAGAGAAAATAGCCCTGATCGGTTCCAACGGCGCCGGAAAATCTACGATGCTCAAGATGATGATGGGCCTGATCCGTCCGGAATCCGGCCAGGTACTTCTAAACGACCGGCCCACTGCGGATCTTCCGAAAGAGGAACTGGGACGTACGATCTCTATGGTGTATCAGAATCCGGAGGAAATGTTTATCAAAGATTCCATCCGTAAGGATATCGAGTACGCCATGATGGTGAGAAAGGTCGAAAATTATCAGAAGAGGACGGATGAACTGCTTGAGATGTTCCGCCTCACAGATCTTCAGGACCGGGACGGCAGGCTGTTGTCCGGCGGACAGATGCGGCGCGCTTCCCTCGCCATCGGAATCGCGCTGCAGCCGGAGATCCTGCTGCTCGACGAGCCTACGGCGAACCTTGATATCGCTACCAGACGGGAGATCATGAAGACGCTGCAGATGCTCAAAGGCATTACGGACACGGTGGTGATCGCTACCCATGATATGCAGCTTGTGTGCGACTGGGCGGAGCGCCTGATCGTCCTCTCTGCCGGATATGTGATCGCGGACGGGACGAAAGAAGAGATCTTCGCCGATATGTATGTCCGTCAGCAGGTGGGAATCCGGCCGCCTCAGATCTGCGATATGGGCCGGGCTCTGGGGATCGAGAATCCGTGCTTTACGATCGATGAATTCATGGAATATTTCCGAGGTGAAAAATATGCGTAAACTTTCAGAGAATATATTAGATAAATTTTCTATGGATTTTCTGAGAAATCAGGTGCTCAGGAATGCCTACGGCAATGATGATACCGTGATCGCGAAAATGGATCCGCGTATCCTTCTTGTCTGGTATCTGTTCTTCGGACTTGTCCCGTGGTTTTTAAACGATGTAGTCCTGTTGCTGGGAATCTTCCTCTTCGTGGCACTCACCACCCGTGCTGCAAAGGTGGCCCCGCTGGTCCTCTTCTTGTTCTGCATCGGTGTATTTTCGCAGACCGGTTATCTCTTTATCGTGGCCCTGTTCTTCGGCGGGAATACGGAAATCATTGCGCCATTGCTTGTGATGACGCTGAAAGTAGCGGCCGTGTCCCTTGCATCCATCACTGTATTTTCCGGACTTGACCCGGACCGTCTGGCAAACGGCCTGCTCTGGTTCGGGTGCCCGGGACAGCTTTCTTTCAGTATATCTTTCGCCTACCGTATCCTGCCGGTTCTGATGGAAGAGTTCCAGAATATTCTTCTGTCCTACCGCCTGAGAGGCAATCCGCCCCGCAGGAACGGACTGATCGGGAAGATCCGGTATCTGTTCTATCAGGTTAAGATGATCATCCAGTCATTTTATCCGCTGATGCTCAACACGGCGAAGCGGTCCAGAACAACAGTGGAGGCGCTGGAACTCAGGGGATACCGCTATTCCATCCAGAATCCTGAGGTAAAGAAGATGAAGCTGTCTATGCTGAAAGTGACTCAGGCGGATATCATTTTCGTCTGCATCTCAGCGGTGTGGGTATGCGTATGTATTGGTCTGTCTGTTGTACTGTGAAGACAGACATAGTATGCAGGATAGAAATACTGCAGGATAGAAACACAGGAAGGATGAGAAAGAAACATGAAAATTGATTTTCACACACACGGGAAACTGGCAAAGAAGCTTCCCTTTTCAAAAGAATATACGGACTGGCTCTTCCGGGAGGCACAGAAATCCGGATTGGACGCACTCTGCCTGACAGAGCATTTCAACACGCTGGGCTTTCAGGAGGTGTACCGATATATATCTGGCCGGTGTACAAGAGAAGGAGATTCTCTTGTGACAGAGAGCGGATTCCGCATCTTTCCGGGTATGGAGACAGATATAGCGGAAGGCGGACATACACTGATCATCGGCCCTATGGAGTGCATCCTGGAAATGAACCAGCGTCTGGAACCGAATAAAGAGAAAGGAAAATTCCTGACCTTTGAAAAGCTGGCTGAGCTGGTGGAAGAGTATCCGGTCATATTCGGTGCTGGACATCCGTACAGAGACGGCGGGCATATACCGGAGCTGCCGCAGGAAATGCTGGAGAAATTCTTCTTCCTCGATGTAAACGGCAAAGACCTTGCCAGAGACTGCGACGGTACATGGGAGAAGATGAGGGCGCTCTCCCGTAAGCTTGACCGTCCGCTGGTGGCAGGCAGTGACACCCATCAGTCCTTCCAGTACGGATGTGTCTGGAACGAATTCAGGCAGACCGTCGATACAGTGCAGGATCTGGCGGCGGAGATCACAAAAGGAGCGTACGAGATCCGGATGTCTGATGCACTTGCATTTAAAGTAGAGTCGGCCGGGATCTTAAAGCGCGCACTAAAAGAAATCGATGCGCTGGGCGGAGACTATGTATCCGTGCTGCTGAAAGGGGCAGAGATATAAAGAAGCGGAGATCCTATCTCGGGATCTCCGTTTTATAATGTTCTTTTAATTTATACAGGCAGTCCAGCTGTTCAGAAGATGTTGCACCCAGCTTTGCTCCCAGCATTACTACAAGGGCATCGAGCAGAGCGGCCGGAGCTGCCATGGAATGATATTCCGACGGCTCGCCCCGGAAGACGAACAGCGGGATGACAGCCTCCTGTTCCAGCGAGTGGTACAAGCGGCTTGTGAAAAAGATACTTTTATAATGAATTTTTTTCTGATAGTCCAGAAGTACTGCGGCCTCTTTCGGGGTCTTCTGAAATCCGAAGAGAACAACAAGGTCTTTTTCGGTAAAGAAGTTCATATATTCAAAGAGTTCCGAGCTTCCGGAGGGAAGAAGAATCACTCTTCTGCCGAAACGGTTCAGGCGGAACTTGAGCAGTTCTGCCATGGAGACGGAAGCACCTTTGGCATAGATGTATATATTTTCGGCAGCAAGGATCGCATCCGCCGCTTTGTCCAGACTCTCTTCATCGAGAAATTCCAGTGTTTTTTCAATACAGTACTGCTGGCGGTGAAGAAATCCTTCCGGAGTATTGGACGATTCGCTGCCCAGCGTGGAATTCAGCTTCCCGGCAGGAGGATTCTCCTCCGCGATGTGCTGCAGAACGGCGCTTTTGAGTTCTTTGAAATCCCTGTAGCCGCAGTGTCTTGCAAAGCGGGATACGGTTGGTTCGGAACTGCCGATACACCGGGCCACGTCGCCGATACTCATGCGGATGAATTCCTGCGGGCTGGCGATGATATAATCGATGATTTTTTTTTCCGTCTTCGTAAAATGTACGTCAGATTTTACAAAATAAATGTCAGTCATGTCCAGGCCTCTTTCCTGAAATTTTATATATCATGATGCATAGTTTGGGTCTTTTTCCCTAGTATCATATCATAAAAACAGGAAGAAAATGTAAAGATAACATACAAAGTGTGTAAAACATTCGACAAACACGGATATATTCGCTATAATAACAACTATTGAGGGTTAGGGGCGGAACCGGCTTATGCCCGGGAGAAAGGAGAGGAATGAATGCTTCAGATCAGGGATATCTGTAAAGAATACCGCACCGGCAGTCTGGTTCAGAAAGCACTGGACAAAGTTAGTTTAAACTTAAGAGACAATGAATTCGTCGCGATTCTCGGACCAAGCGGCTCCGGGAAGACAACGCTTCTTAATATTATCGGCGGGCTTGACCGCTATGACACGGGAGATCTCATCATCAACGGGATTTCCACAAAAAAATATAAGGACAGGGACTGGGATTCCTACCGGAACCATACGATCGGGTTTGTATTTCAGAGTTATAACCTGATCCCCCATCAGACGATCCTTGCGAATGTGGAGCTGGCGCTTACGATCTCAGGCGTGGGAAAGGCGGAGCGCAGGCAGAGAGCTCAGGAGGCTCTGGAACAGGTCGGGCTCGGGGAGCAGGTGCACAAGAAACCAAATCAGCTCTCGGGCGGACAGATGCAGAGGGTGGCGATCGCCCGCGCACTTGTCAATGACCCGGATATCCTGCTGGCGGATGAGCCCACAGGAGCGCTGGACAGTGAGACCAGCATACAGGTCATGGAACTGTTAAAGGAGGTGGCCAAAGACCGTCTGGTCGTGATGGTAACCCACAATCCGGAACTGGCGTATGAATATGCGAACCGGATTGTTAATCTGAAGGACGGGAAGATCATATCAGACAGCAACGAATATATCGTCGCAGATGAAGAAATGAAAGAGCCGGAACACAGGAACATGGGCAAAGCATCCATGTCATTCCTGACGGCTCTGTCTTTAAGTTTTAACAATCTCAAGACAAAGAAAGCCAGGACGCTTCTGACGTCATTTGCAGGATCCATCGGCATTATCGGCATTGCGCTGATTCTGTCACTGTCTACCGGAGTGAATGACTATATTCATCAGGTGGAGGAAGAGACGCTCTCGGAATACCCCCTTCAGATTCAGAGCACAGGCTTTGATTTTTCGTCTATTATGGTAAGCGACGAAGGAGGCGGCGCACAGGATCAACAGGGAGATATTCATGTAGTGGAGATGGTGACGGATATGTTTTCCACTATGGATTCCAATGATCTGGAATCTCTGAAGGCTTATTTTGACAGCGGGGACAGCGAAATTGAACAGTACACGAACGCAGTGGAATATTCCTATAATGTAGAGCCGCTGATCTATAAAGAGAATGGCGATGAGATCCGCCAGGTGCATCCGGACCGTTCCTTCGACTCCATGGGACTTGGGAGCTCTTCTAATTCCAGCAGTATGATGTCCGCTATGATGAGCACGAATGTGTTTTATGAGATGCCGGAGAACGAACAGCTCTATGAGGGACAGTATGACGTAAAGGCGGGACGCTGGCCGGAAAATTATAATGAGTGTGTGCTGGTGCTGACATCAGGCGGCGGAATGAGCGACTTTATGCTGTATACTCTGGGCTTAAGAGACCCGCTGGAGCTTGACGAGATGGTGGATCAGTTCATCAATGAAGAAAATATTACTGTACCGGAGGATATGGGAACCTACACATATGACGACATTGTGGGGACCGTGTTCCGCCTGGTAAACAGCGTGGACTGTTACCAGTATGACAGTCAGTACAATGTCTGGACAGACAAATCCGGTGACGATGCATATATGAAAGAACTCGTAGAAAACGGGGAAGAGCTGACCATTGTCGGAGTCGTACAGCCTTCTGAGGATGCCAATGCCTCTGCGCTGAGTCCCGGAATCAACTATCCGGCATCCCTGACAGAGCACGTGGCAGAATACGCGGCGGATTCCGAGATTGTAAAAGAACAATTGGCGGAACCTTCTGTCAATGTATTCACGGGAGAGAAATTCGGGGAGGAAAGTTCAGAAGACGGATTTGACACGGATTCTCTGTTCACGGTGGATGAGGAAAAGCTTCAGGAAGCATTCGGTTTTGATGAGAGCGCATTTTCCAATCTCGGGGATTCGCTCGACTTTTCGGGACTATTTGCGGACGCGGGCAGTTCGCTCGATCTTTCCGGTATGACAGACCTTGGAAATATCCAGGTGAACCTGCCGGATATGCCGGCCATGAGCATGGGAGACCTTCTGGGAAGTCTGGATCTTGACGTATCCTCCGACGGGTTTTCTCAGATGGCGGCAAGCCTGATGGAGGGATATCAGCAGTATGCGCAGGAGCATCCGGAAGCGGATTACTCCGGACTTTCCGGGGCATTTCAGGAGTATCTGGGCTCAGATGCGGCGCAGCAGATCCTGAGAGATAATATTGCGGAAATTATTCAGTCCGGAGGCGGGGTTACCGTGACTGCAGATCAGCTCAGGGAGATGATAAGTGCACTCATGTCCGGATTTCAGGAATATGCTGCGAAGAATGGATACACAGATCCGGATAAATTCGACGAGTATCTGCAGGAGTACCTTGCAACATCCGAAGCTCAGGGAATTCTGAACAGCTATGCCGATGAGATCTTTAACAGTGTGATTGAAAATGTAGATATTTCTTACGAACAGATCAGCAGACTTGCGGGTGAGCTTGCGGCGGGATATCAGCAGTATGCGCAGGAAAACGGAGCACCTGATCCGAGCCGTATGGGCGAACACTTTATCGCGTATCTGGGTACGGCGGACGGACAGCAGAGACTGACGGACGGACTTGCAGGAGCTGTGGATACAACCGGGCTGGAGGAACAGATCTCCGGTGCGGTGGAGAGCTACATGGGAACCGCCATGGCCTCCTACGGAAGCGCTATAGGCCAGGCGATGGAAACCCAGATATCGTCTGCCATGCAGCAGGTGATGGATCAGCTCGCCGCGGGCATGAGCGACGCCATGGGGCAGGCCATGACACAGGTGGGCAGCAGCCTTGAGAATGCAATGAACATTGACGGGGAAGCATTTGCTGATGCATTCCAGATGAACATGACAGGGGAAGAACTGGCAGAGCTTATGATGTCTATGAATTCAGGACAGAGTGCATCCCTTGAGAATAATCTGAGAACACTGGGGTATGTAGACTTTAACGAGCCGGCAGGCATTGATATCTATCCGAAAGATTTCGAGAGCAAGGAAGAAGTAGTCGGCATCCTTGACGATTACAATGCACGCATGGAGGCGGAAGGGAAAGAGGAACAGGTGATCACATACACCGATGTAGTGGGGACACTGATGTCCTCCGTAACCGATATCATTGATATCATCAGCTACGTGCTGATCGCGTTTGTGGCGATTTCCCTGATTGTTTCTTCTATCATGATCGGAGTGATCACATATATCAGCGTGCTGGAAAGGAAAAAGGAGATCGGTATCCTGCGTGCGATCGGAGCGTCAAAAGGAAATATTTCGCAGGTATTTAATGCAGAGACATTTATCATCGGCCTGTGTGCCGGCCTGCTGGGAATCGGTATTTCGCTTCTGCTTCTGATCCCGGGAAATGCACTGATCCATTTCCTTGCGGGAACCGATGATGTAAGCGCCGTGCTGCCTGTTGTACCTGCGCTTATCCTGATAGCCTTAAGTGTAATTCTGACCCTGATCGGCGGTCTGATTCCGTCAAGAAAAGCGGCTAAGAGTGATCCGGTGACAGCGCTTCGGACAGAGTAAAAGCCGGAATAAACACACGGCAGAGAGAACAGTTGTACAGAAGAAATCAAAGACATGGTAAGGAGAGTGGCCATGAGTCAGAATATTATAGAATTAAGAAATATCAAGAAAGTATTTGAAGATGATGACACTACAGTGGTGGAGGACTTCAATCTTGAGGTGAAGAAAGGGGAATTCGTCACCTTCCTCGGCCCCTCGGGCTGCGGAAAAACGACAACGCTTCGAATGATCGCGGGCTTTGAGTTCCCGACAGAGGGGGAGATCCTGCTGAACGGGGAGGATATCAGTCATCTTCCGCCAAACCTGAGACCGATCAACACAGTGTTCCAGCGCTATGCTCTGTTTCCGCATCTCAATGTCTATGACAACGTAGCTTTCGGACTTAATTTGAAAAAACTTCCGAAACACGTAATCGATGAAAAAGTAAAAAAGGTACTGGAGGTCGTAGATCTCGAGGGATTTGAAAAGAGAAAGATCTCCACACTGTCCGGCGGCCAGCAGCAGAGGATTGCGATTGCCCGAGCCATTGTCAATGAGCCGGACATCCTGCTCCTCGATGAGCCTCTGGGCGCGCTGGATCTGAAAATGAGAAAAGAGATGCAGCTTGAGCTGAAATCCATGCACGAACAGCTTGGGATCACATTTATCTACGTGACTCACGATCAGGAGGAAGCGCTGACCATGTCCGATAAGGTGGTAGTCATGTCGGACGGTATGATCCAGCAGATCGGGACGCCCGAGGAGATTTATAACGAGCCGAAGAATGCATTTGTCGCCGACTTTATCGGAGAGAGCAATATCTTCGAGGGAAAGATGACGGCATCCAAGACCGTTGCATTCTGCGGGGCCCAGTTCCCGTGCGTGGACAATGTGCCGAAAGATACGAGGGTTGACGTGGTTGTGCGCCCCGAGGATGTGGTCATCACCAGACCTGAGGACGGGCAGATCCGGGGAACCGTGGACTCGGCAGTCTTTAAGGGAATGTATTACGAGATTACGGCGATTCTGCCTGATGAGAATGAGGTAGTCATCCAGAGCACAAGAAGCGTCCGGATCGGTGAGGAGATCGGTATGCGCATCGGGCCTGACGAAATCCATGTCATGCCGGCAGGCGTGCTTGTCAATGTATTTGACGGAACGATTACGAAAGACGGCCGCGCTGCATTTGCCGGGGGCGAATATGAGTGCGATCTGACTCAGCTTTACAAGGGCTCGGTCTTAACCGGCGAAAGCTCTGTCAGAACAGCGGATGGGACGGAGATTGACCTCGGCGGAACAGAAGTGACGGTGGAAGTGCCTGTGAAAGCAGTCTCCATGAGTGATGAGCAGCTGGATTACCGTGCAGATGGAAATATTATTTCTTTTATCTACAAAGGAAACCATTACAACTATACAGTTCGCACAGCTACGGAGGACGACTTCGTGCTGGATGAGGATGATCTGTGGAATGAGGGGGATCACGTCAGTCTGATGATCCCGAAAGATCAGATCATACTGAAGAGAAAGTAGGGATTGGATATGAATAGATTTCGGTTCAGCAGAAAACAGCTCTGTATACCTTATGCCCTGTTTCTGATCTGCTTTGTCGTACTGCCTCTTGCAGTTATCGTATACTATGCGTTTACGGACGGGAGCGGCAGGTTTACCCTCGCCAATTTCCTGAATTTCTTTACCAACGGAAATACGATCGGCACCCTCTGCTACAGTGCTGTGATTGCGGTTGCAGTGACTGCAGTCTGTCTGCTGGTTGCTTATCCGGTGGCATATGTGCTGGCCAGAAGCGGTCTGAAGAGAGGGCCGGTGCTTCTGATGCTGTTCATCCTCCCTATGTGGATCAACTTTACGCTGAGGATCACAGCGGTCAAGGAGATACTGACAGTGATCGAGGGAAATCTCTCCCTGCATCCGTTTCTTAATACCGTGATCGGTATGACCTATGATTATCTTCCGTTTATGATCCTGCCGCTGTATACGACGCTTCTCCAGCTTGACCAGAATCTGCTGGAAGCGGCACAGGATCTGGGAGCAGGTCCTGCGGCAGTGTTTTCAAGAGTGACGCTGCCTTTATCCATGCCGGGAATTGTAAGCGGTATCACCATGACTTTTCTTCCGGCTATGACGAATTATGTAATCCTTGATATGATGTACAACAGTACCTATATCATGGGATCACTGATCGGAAGCTACTTTAATATCTACGACTGGAACAACGGTTCCATGATCTCCCTGATCCTGTTTGCAGTGATCTGTATTGTCTCGATTATTACGGGCGGGGAGGATCAGGATGATGCGAAGAACAGGGGGGCAGTGCTGTAATGAAAAAGATACTTTCCTATTCATGGCTTGCCATTGTGGCGTTATTCATGTATATCCCGGTGCTGATCCTTGCCTTTTACAGCTTTACGGACTCTACGACGATCGGCGCTGTGCGCGGATTCTCCCTGCACAATTACGTGACGCTCTTTACAACGGAAGAGCTTAAGAATATGATCATCGGCACTGTCCTGCTGGCTGTGGGGGCGGCGGTGATCTCCTCTGTTCTGGGAACCGTAGGCGCTGTGGGCGCGTTTTATTCCAGACCGCTGTCACGCGCGATGGTGGAGACGGCAAACCGGATTCCGGTGGTAAATGCGGACGTCGTGACTGCATTTTCTATCTGTATCCTGCTTATCGTCGTGCTCGGAATCGAGAAGAATACATTTATCCCCCTGGTGATCGGGCACGTGGTGCTGTGCACGCCTTTCGTGTACCTTGCCGTGATGCCCAAACTCAAACAGATGGACAACGGTCTTTACGAGGCGGCTC
>ERZ1643246.4916-NODE-4916-length-10171-cov-5.788750_pt1 | contig 10171 bp, 7 predicted proteins | sample MGYA00579265_ERZ1643246 | MGnify/ENA primary metagenome ERZ1643246 (study PRJEB29033, sample SAMEA4952261) | chicken gut metagenome | biome: Broiler Chicken; feature: Gastrointestinal Tract; material: Caecum | place: Ireland | collected 2018 | study: Broiler...
AGGGAAGAAGCCCCCAGATCTTCCAGTCTCTGGGTGGTAAAGGACATGGCAGTGGACATCTGAATCCCCTGCTGTATCAACGCCAGTCCGGAAAACAGAATCAGCCGCCGGTTTTTTAAGACCGCCAGAAGCCGGGAAACCTGATGACCGCCGGAAAGTTTTTCCACCTTTCTTTTCTCATTTTCCGAATCTTTCTCCGCTTCCTGCACCCCCAGCGAAATCAGCAGACCCAACGCCCCGGCCACCGCGCCGGAGGCGCACACAAAGAGCATTCCCATATGCTCATAAAGCAGAGAGCTGAACACAAATCCAAGGCACATCCCCAGATTACAGGCCATAATCACCCGGCTGGTGGCCTTCTGCTGCTCCCGGCGGGAAAAATATCCGGAAAAGAGCACCATGTAGGAGATCCACATGGAGGAAGCACAGCCTCCAATCAGATTTGCCGCAAGAAATCCCGCGCCATCCGGCTTCAGAATCCGCACCAGGGACGCCAGCGCAGCCAGTGCCGCGCCGGCGGATACAAAGATTCGATGACGCCCGGCACAGTCAGCCATCACCCCCACCGGCAGCCGAAAGAGCATCTGTGTCACGCCATAGGCGCCCACCACCGTTCCGATTACTCCGGACGCCACTCCCTGTTCTACGAGAAACGGGGTCTGATAAGGGATATAAACATACTGCGCAAACCAGAATAACACCACCACTGCCAGGAGTGTCCATTCTCTGATCCTCTTCTTTTCTTTCATCAAAACCTTCCTTTCTGTCCGTCCTCCCGGCTTTCTGACCGGGTATCCTCCCCTGACGGACTCCTTCAGGGTTTCCTTTCCCGCCTCTCTGTGCTAAAATAAATGTAACAGTAGTTCTCCGCCGCACAGGAAAGGACCGGATCATGATTCCCTATACTTATGAAAATATTTCGTACAATTCCAATACCGACATTATTTTCCGCATCGACGACCGCTGCCGGGAATATGTAACGCCTCACTGGCACAACAGCCTGGAAATTCTGTACATACTGGAGGGCAGCCAGGAAGTTTCCACGGAACGCAGGCCGGGGCAGATCCTGCGGGCAGACGAATTTCTGGTAATCAACTCCAGAGAAATTCACAGCACCCGGAGCCGGGAACACTGCCGCTGCATGGTTCTTCAGATTCTCTATCCTTTTCTGAAAAAGTATGTGCCGGACATTGACCGGATTCGTTTCTGCCTTCCGGATAACGGAGAGCCTCGTCCCGTGGCCTGTGAAAATATCCGGAAAAATCTCCGCAAGATCGCCGACCTCTGGCCGCTTTCTTCTTCCGCGGACAATCTCCGGTTTCACGGTCTGATTTTCCAGATTCTCTGCGAACTTGTCCGTTCTTTCCGGACGGACATAAGCCCCGCCGAGAAAGAAAGCTCCGCAAAATACATCAGCCGTCTGGGCCATATCACCTCTTATGTGCGAGAACATTACGCGGAGGATATCACCCTGGATCAGATTGCCGGGGAGGTATCCCTGAATCCGGATTACTTCACCCGCTTTTTCAAAAAATACATGGGAATGACCTTTCTTGATTATGTAAACTCCGTCCGTCTGGAGCATATCGCCCGGGATCTGCTGGATACGGATCTCAGCATCCAGAATCTGCTGGAAAAACACGGTTTTACCAATTACAAGCTGTTTATGAAGATGTATAAAAGCCGTTTCAACTGCACGCCGGGAGAGATGCGCCGCAACAGTCAGGTGGCATCGGCCCGGTTCCAGGATCCCTTTGGCCATTCCCGAAAAGCGGATCCGCCGGACAGGAAAACTTCACGTTTCCCGTCGGATGACGTCCATCGGGAATAAACCGCTTCCGACACGCAAACCGGGGCTGCCATACCAGACGTATGACAGCCCCATTATAGTCCTCTTTTCTTTTTCCTTCAATCAGTTTCCGCTGTTTTTTCCGGTCATCCGGATCATCTGCCAGCTGTGTTTTCCCAGCACTGCCGTCAGTTTGCCCTCTTCCAGTCTGGCGCCGCTTCCGCTTTTCACCGTCACTTCATCAGGATTTTCCTCGGTATTGACCGCCTTCAGATCCTCATGGGAGAGTACCAGATGCTCTGCAATGCGGTAACCTGCAAACTGTCTCAGATCGCAGGAAACTTCCATATCTTCCTCCAGATCTTTGTTGACCGCAAACAGCGTCAGTTCCTCCTGCTCCCGGTTCCACACCAGAACCGCATCCAGGAAGGAGGCTTCCCCATAAGTTCTGCTCTCATATACCGGGGCTTTTATCACCGTGTTCAGCACCGTTCCTCTGCCATACTGGCTGGTATAAAGAAACGGATAGAAGATGGTCTGTCTCCAGGCGCCTGTATCTGACGTCATAATCGGAGCGATCACGTTGACCAGCTGGGCCAGACAGGCGATTTTTACCCGGTCCGCATGGCGCAGCAGAGTAATCAGCATGCTTCCCACCAGCAGCGCGTCCTCAAAATTGTAAATGTCTTCCAGCTGATGGGGCGCTTTGACCCATTTGGGAAGCTTTTCGTCGGCCTCGTTGGAATGATACCACACATTCCACTCATCAAAGGACAGATGAATCTGTTTTTTCTTTCTCTTCTTCGCCCTGACGCAGTCGCAGATGGACACCACCGAGGAGATAAACTGATCCATCCCCACACTGCTGGCCAGGAAATCCGCCGTATCATCATTCCTGTTTCCGTAATACTGATGCAGAGACAGATAATCCACCTGATCGTAACAGATATCCAGCACCGTCTCCTCCCATGTTCCGAATGTGGGCATCTCCAGGTTGGAACTTCCGCAGGCCACGGTTTCTATGGAGGGATCCATCATTTTCATCAGCCGTGCCGTCTCCTGGGCCGCCCGGCCGTACTCTTCCGCCGTCTTATGCCCCATCTGCCAGGGACCGTCCATCTCATTTCCCATGCACCACAGCTTAATGTTGTGAGGTTCCTCATACCCGTGCTTTCTGCGCAGGTCGCTGTAGAAAGTCCCCTCCCGGAAATTACAGTACTCCAGAAGATTCTTGGCATCCTCCGGTCCTCTGGTCCCCAGGTTGACCGCCATCATGACCTTTGCGTCGGCCTTCCTGGCCCATGAAACGAATTCATTCAGTCCGAACTCATTGGTCTCAATCACCTGCCAGGCCGGATCCACCCGGGCCGGCCGCTGATTTTTCGGGCCCACACCATCCTCCCAGTGATAGCCGGAAACAAAATTTCCTCCCGGGTAGCGTACCACCGGCACCTTCAGCTGGCGGACCAGTTCCAGCACATCCCTGCGCATTCCCTCCTCATCGGCAAAGCTGCTTTGGGGCTGATAAATCCCTTCGTAAACCGCCCTTCCCAGATGTTCAATAAACGATCCGAAAATTCTCTTGTCCACATCTCCCACCAGGAAATGCTGATCTACAATCACCTGTGCTTTTTTCATGTTCTGCCTCCTTACCACAGTATTTTCCGACGACAGCATGCCCCACGGCCAGGCTGTTATCTTTTGTTATCATTGTACCGTTCTCCCGTTTCTCCTTCCATTCCTTTTTCTCCGAAATACTTGACTTTTTCTCCGGTTTTTGCTACCTTCACACTGTCCGGTCATCCGGCCGGAAATTTTGTGTCCCCCGTTTACCGTCCCATGACTGATTAATAAGGAAGCTGCCTATGTTTGAAATTCATTACTGTGAATACAACCGTTCCAATACCGACTGTGACCGGATCTTCCGTCCACAGGGCAGCGGAGATTATCTTTTTCTCCTGCTGAAAACTCCCATGAAATTCCGAATGAACGGAAAAATCTCCGTTCTCCGGGAAAATGCCTGCCTTCTCTATACTCCCGGCGTCTGCCAGGATTACCAGGCGGTCCGCAAATTCCGAAACAGTTATATGCATTTTTCCACGGATCTGGCACTGGAAAAAAAGTATCCGATCCCCGTAAACCGTCCCTTCTATCCTGCCGCCGTCTCTGCCATCGACCAGCTTCTGAAGGAGATCCAGCGGGAATATCTGGAAAAATCCCCTTATTATCAGGATCAGATCCGGATTCTCACCGAATCGCTGATTCTGAAAGCCTCCCGTTCTCTGCATCATCCGGCTCCCGCCGCCTTCCAGGATGCCACTCTTCTGCAGACCTTCCAGGCGCTTCGCCTGGAAATGCTGGAGGCCTGTCAGGAGGATTGGCCTGTTGAACGCCTTCTTGCCCGGTGCAGCATGGGAAAAAGCCAGTTTTACCGCTACTACCGGCTGTTCTTTCACACTACGCCAAAGGCGGAGCTGATGGAAGCCCGGATGGACAAGGCGCGCATTCTGCTTACCAACCGCGCGCTGCAGGTTCAGCAGGTCTCCCGGCTGTGCGGATTTCCTTCCATCCAGCATTTTACCCGGTATTTTCACCGGCAGTTTGGCTGTTCCCCCGGCCAGTTTCAGAACAGGGAAAACCGTTTCTGAAAAACTCCTTTCGACGAGGATCCAACAAATTTACAAGATTTCAAAAAAAAATCCAAACATACCGCCCGCTCTTTGCCCCATAATAATCCCAGACAACAACCGGAACGGTTACGATCTTTTTCAGAGTAGGAGGATATGTGTATGAAAAGAAATATGAAGCAGTGGAAAGAGGAGCTGATTGCCGCCAGCGTCAAGAAAGCCATGCCGGTTTTCTCCTTCCCGGGAGGAAGACTTATCGGTGTTACGGTGGAACAGCTGGTAAAGGACGGGCATCTGCAGGCACTCTGTATGGAAAAAATCGCCGAAAAATATCCGCAGATGGGAATCGCGCTCAGCCTGATGGATCTTTCCGTGGAGGCGGAGGCCTTCGGCGCAGAAGTGAAGTACAGTGAGGACGAGGTACCCACCATGCACGGAGCGCTGATTGAGACGGAAGAAGAAGCGCAGGCACTGGTTATTCCTCCGGTGGGCGCCGGGCGGACCGGAGAGTGTGTCGAAGGGATCCGTCAGGCGGCCCGCACGATCACAGACCGACCGGTTATGGCCGGACTTATCGGTCCCTATTCTCTTGCCGGCAGGCTTCTGGATATGACAGAGATCATGATTCTCTGCTATGAGGAACCGGATATGGTACAAACGGTACTGGAAAAGGTGACGGATTTTCTTGTAGAATATGCCAAAGCCTTCAAGGAAGCCGGGGCCAACGGCATCCTTCTTGCGGAACCGGCGGCCGGGCTTTTGTCCCCCTCGCTGATTGAGGAATTCTCCACTCCCTATGTGCGAAAAATCATCGATGCGGTGGAGGACGAAAACTTCCTGGTAATTTATCACAACTGCGGAAATGTGGAGCCTCTGCTTCCCCAGATGATACAGGTGAACGCTTCCGCCTACAGTTTCGGCAACGCCATTGATATTGAAAAAGCGCTCCAGGCCCTGCCCGCCGACCGCCTGATCATCGGCAACATCGATCCCGCCGGCATCCTCCGCAACGGCACGGTGGATATGGTCCGCAGAGAAACCGCCGGGCTGCTGAAACGCTGCAGCAAATATCCCAACTTTGTCATTGCCTCCGGCTGTGACGTCCCGCCCCTGACTCCCTTCGAGAATATGGACGCGTTTTTCGATACGGTTGAAAAATTTTATCAGGAATCCTGACACGTCAAAAGAGGCTGCGCTGGCAGCCTCTTTTTTGTGATACGGAAACGCGCGCCCATGACGGGCCGTCCCGGCTACTGACGGTACTGGCGGGGCGTAAGTCCCGTATATTTTTTGAATACCCTGGAAAAATAACTCTGATCTTCAAACCCGGCGGCGATGGCAATATCGATAATCGTATAATCCGTATTGGCCAGCAGCCGTTTGCTTTCCTCCACCCGGACCATATTGAGATATTCCTTGAAGGAGGAGCCGGTGGACTGTTTGAACATGGAGGAAAAGTAAGCCGCATTCAGATGCACATGGCCCGCCACCTCCTCCAACGTGATTTCCTCTGTGAAATGGCGGGAAATATACTGGATAGCCTTCTTGATAACCTCGTGGTTTTTTGCCGGAATATAGTCGAACATATTGGCTGTAAACGCCTCCAGCACTTCCTGCAGCTTATAACACAGATCGTCCAGATTCTGAATCTCCTGGATATTTTTCAGGAAATGATTGTTCAATTTCAGGATCGTATCGTTGGTGGCGCCGCCCTCGATAGCCGCCCGCGACAGCAGGGAACAAAGCTCAATGGCTCTGTTTTTGATCACCTCCAGATTATTTCCCTCCGCAAAGAATACATACCCCAGAAGATCATTGAGCAGGGCCTTGGCCTGAACAGAGTCCCCCGTTTTCACCTTGGTAATCAGTTCCTGCTCCTTCTCATAGGGATACTGGGAGGGCGCCGGAGCGCTGTAGCTTTTATAACGCTGGATGGATTCATTGATCAGAGACTGCTGCTGCAGCTTCTCCTGATTGATTACAAACTGCTGGTAACTGTCGGAGATCAGTCCGGAAAACATATAATAAAGGAGGTGACTGATCTGCGTCACCTTCGCAGGGGGCACCACCGGAAGCGAATGGGACTGTTCATACAATTCCAGCAGATCGTCCGTGGGAATGGGATATCTCCGGGCAAGGTCCGAAATCAGCAGGGAGTCCGGTTCATCCATGAGAAAAGGTCCCACCAGAATCGAACCGAAAAGAGCATTTTTGTTAATCAGCGGGAAAACAATATGATTCAGACTGGCATGGCAGGCAAAAATATACGTTTCCCCCAGATTCATCGCCCGTTTACCGGCACTGATATGCAGTCTGCGGCAGTCTTCGCTGTCCGGGAGATATTTTTTGAAAAGGGTGCAGAAGGATGTGGTCTGTCCCTGGGCGTCCAGGATCTGTCCGGTATCGTCGATAACCTGAACAGGCAGTTCCACACAGCAGTAAAATGCTTTCAGCATATCAGAAAGCCTCTGTTTTTCCACAATCGTATAGAGATACGGTACCACATTTCCACCTCCCTTTCTTTCTCATCTCTGCTTTCTGCATCTTATTATAGCACGGGCAAGTATATAAAAAAAGTCCTCACATTCCAAAATAATTCCGATATTTTGGCGGGCTTCGGCGATAAAATGGGTTCATACGGAAAAGCCAAAAAGCAGAATCCAAAATAATTAACAAACAACAGGAGGACGATTGAAATGGCAATTATTCAGGAGATTTCAGAGTATCTGCAGAAAGGACGGGCAAAAAATGTGAAAGCGCTGGTACAGCAGGCGCTGGATGAGGGAATGGATCCCAAACAGATTCTCAACGAGGGACTGCTGGACGGAATGATGATCATCGGAGGAAAATTCAAGAGAAATGAAATTTTCGTCCCGGAGGTTCTGGTGGCTGCCCGGGCAATGAACGCCGGACTGAACATTCTTGAGCCCCGGCTGGTGGAGATCGGAAACGAGCCGGTGGGCCGGGCTGTTGTCGGTACCGTAAGAGGCGACCTGCACGATATCGGAAAAAATCTGGTGGTGATGATGCTCAAAGGCGCCGGCTTCGAAATCTGCGACATGGGCGTGGACGTAGCCCCGGAAGCTTTCATCGACAAGGCGGAGGAAATCGGCGCCGATGTTATCTGCATGTCCGCGCTGCTGACCACCACCATGACCAATATGGAGGACGTTGTCACAGAGCTGAAAAAAAGGAATCTGCGCGATAAATACATTGTAATGGTGGGCGGAGCTCCGGTAAACGAAAGCTTTGCGCAGCAGATCGGCGCCGATTACTATACACCGGATGCCGCCACTGCCGCGGAGGTGGCAAAGAAGGCGGTTCTGGAAAAAGCGGAATAATTTTCATTTGGAAGTGAGATAGCAATGAATGGTCATAAAGTACTGAATCAACTGCAGCTTCAGATTGACAGGGAAAAGGTATTTGCTCAGCTTCACTGTACGCCCGATTCCCCCTCCTATGAAGCGGTGGAGGAGACCTATAAGGAAATCCTTCCGGAAATCCTCCGTCTTTCAACTCCCAAAGGGCTGCTGAGCCGCGGAAAGGTGCCGGCCAGTTGCCGGACGGATCACGAAGACCGGGACCTGGACGTCGTATTTCTTCTGCTGACCGTCGGGCAGGCGGTCAGCGACTACAGCTCCCGCGCATTTTCAGAAGGGGATTATGTCAAAGGACTTCTGGCCGACGCCATGGCCGACTCTGCCCTTTTTTCGCTGGAAGCGGGAAGTCTGGGCGCGCTGAAAGAAGCCTGTCAGTCCTGGGGAATCGGCATACAGCGCAGACTGGAAGCGCCTCAGGATCTTCGCATGGAAATTCAAAAGGAGGCTCTTCTGCAGACAGAAGCTGACAGGTATCTGGGGCTTTCCATCACGGAGGGGTATATGTACCGCCCCTTAAAAACCAGCTGCAGCGTCTTTGTGACCACCGGGGATACCTCTTTGTTCCGGGCCGGACACAACTGCCGCACCTGTCCCAATCTCACCTGCGGTTTCCGGTCTGTAAGCCCGGTACAGGTGACGGTGCAAAAGGGAAAAGCAGAGAGTCTTCCGTCCCGGACTGCCGCTGTATTCACCACCACCGACGGTATCATGGAAGGTCTGCACGCCCACGGCATCGACCTGCGGGCCGACTGCGGAGGCACCGGCCGCTGTAAAAAATGCAGGATCCGGGTGCTGAAAGGCTTTCTGGATATCACAGCGGAGGATCGGTCTGCCTTCTCTCCCAAAGAACTGGCGGCGGGCTGGCGGCTTGCCTGTCGGGCAAAACCGGCAGAGGATATCACCCTATGGATTCCGGACGGAGAAGAGAAAGAAATGGTCGCCGTCACCGATTATCAGGGCAGGGAAATCTCTCCGGACTTCTCCCGTCCATCTTCTCAAAAGTCATCCGGAATTTCCTGCGGTCAGTACGGACTGGCAGTGGATATCGGAACCACCACCCTGGCCATCTGGCTTTCCGGAAACGGCGTCACCGACGTCTATTCCGCGCTGAATCCTCAGCGAGCCTATGGAGCCGATGTCATTTCCCGGATCCAGGCATCCATACAGGGCAAAGGTCCCGCGCTTAAGGAACAGATCCGGACAGCAATCCGGGAGGGAATTGTATGCCTTCTGGACCGGAATCATATCGGCTGGCAGGCCCTCTCCCGGCTCACAGTGGCCGGAAACACCACTATGATCCATCTGCTGATGGGGTATCCCTGCCAGGGGCTTGGCAGCGCGCCGTTTACCCCCTATGAAATCCGTGATCTTCACTTCCCTCTGCGGGACTGGTTTTTGGAGGCCTCTTCCGAAACAATGGTGCGCATTTATCCCGGCATTTCCACCTTTGTGGGAGCGGACATTGTCGCCGGCATCTGTGCCCTGGATATCCTCCACTGCGACAAGCCGGTGATGCTCATTGATCTTGGCACCAATGGGGAGATGGCGCTGGGTATGCAAAACCGTCTTCTCGTTACCTCCGTCGCCGCCGGCCCTGCCTTTGAGGGCGGTAACATCATCTGCGGCACCGGGAGTATCCCCGGCGCTGTCTGCGGCGCACAGTGGCAGGGAGATTCCCTGGTTGTCAAAACCATTCAGGATGCTCCGCCCTGCGGCATCTGCGGCACCGGCGCCGTGGAGATCACCGCGGAACTGGTCAAAAGGGAAATCATCGATGAAACGGGACGGATGGAAGAACCCTGGTTCACCGAAGGCTATCTCATTGCCGGCAGCAGCTCCATCCGCCTGTATCAGAAAGACGTCCGGGAATTACAGCTGGCAAAGGCCGCCGTCCGGGCAGGCATAGAAACTCTGCTGAAAAAGTACGGAATCGGCCCGGAGGATGTGGCCGCCATTTATGTGGCCGGCGGCTTTGGCTACTGCCTGGATTTTCAAAAAGCGGAAGCCATCGGTATGTTCCCGGAAAAATTTTCAAGAAAAATCCGGGCGGTGGGAAACAGTTCTCTGAAAGGAGCCGCACTGCTCCTTGAACATCCGGAAAAAATGGAGGAGGCCAGAAAGGCGGCTGCCATGGCGGAAGAGGTTTCCCTCGGCGATGACAAAGGGTTCCAGGAGGCCTACATGGAGAGCATGTTTTTCTAAATTCAAAACAATAAAAATTTTTTAAAAAAATTTGCAAATTCTTATTGACTTTTGTCTCCACCTTTGGTATAGTATCTAACTGTAGCGAGCAGCTAACAAAACAACAAAAACTGTTCGCGTGCTGCCTTGGCTCAGTTGGTAGAGCGTCGCCTTGGTAAGGCGGAGGTCGGCGG
>ERZ1643246.4919-NODE-4919-length-10166-cov-4.286915_pt1 | contig 10166 bp, 6 predicted proteins | sample MGYA00579265_ERZ1643246 | MGnify/ENA primary metagenome ERZ1643246 (study PRJEB29033, sample SAMEA4952261) | chicken gut metagenome | biome: Broiler Chicken; feature: Gastrointestinal Tract; material: Caecum | place: Ireland | collected 2018 | study: Broiler...
GGAAAGGGTGAAGCCGCGCGATTGCGTATTATGTGTGCCCTTAAATATCGCGCGGCAAAAATAGGGTTCCCAAAAATCGCAACGCGCGCAGCGGTGTGAGATTTTTGGGAAAAAGGAGCAACAAGCGTATATACGCTATGCGGCAAATATTATGCGCCGCATGCACATCATCGCCTTGTTGCGACGCGCGTTCGGGTTTCCCCTCAAAATCACGGAAAATCGCAGGCGTCAGCTCGCCGAGATTTTCGTGAAATTTTTATATCACATATTTTTTCAGATCCCTGTTGCGGATCATCTTTTCAAGGTGCTCGTCGACGTACTTTTTGTCGATGGTCACTTCCACCGTCGGGTAATCCCCTCCGGCGTTGAAAGAGATGTCTTCCAACAGGTATTCCATGACCGTGTGCAGGCGGCGCGCGCCGATGTCTTCGCTCGTCGCGTTCATGTCGGCGGAGATCCGGGCGATCTCTTCGATCGCGTCGTCGGTGAATTTCAGGTCGATGTTGTCCACGCTCAACAGTTTGCCGTACTGCGATGTGATGGCGTTCTGCGGCTGGGTCAGTATTTTGATGAAATCTTCCTTGGAAAGGCTTTCCAGTTCCACGTTGATGGGAAACCTGCCCTGCAATTCGGGGATGAGGTCTTCCACCTTGGAAATGTGGAAAGCGCCCGCCGCGATAAAGAGGATGAAGTCGGTCTTGACCGCGCCGTACTTGGTCATGACGGTGCAGCCCTCGACGATGGGCAGGATATCCCTCTGCACGCCCTCGCGGGAAACGTCTGCCCCGCCCTGATTGGCTTTGCCGGCGATCTTGTCGATCTCGTCGATGAAGATGATGCCCTGCTCTTCCGCGCGGGAAAGAGCCTCCGCCGTCACGCTCTCGTCGTCGATGAGTTTTTCGGACTCCTCGTTGACGATCTGCTGCATCGCCTGTTTTACGCTCATTTTGCGGCGCTTTTTCTTTTTGGGCAGCATATCGCCGAAGATCGAGCCGATATTGATCTCCGCGCCGCCGGGCACGATCTCCATGCTCTTGGGCGCGTCCACCACCTCGATCTCGATCTGTGTGTCGTTGAATTTGCCCGCGCGCAGATCTTCGAGCAATTTCGCGTCGAAAACTTCCTTCGCCATTTCTCCCCTTTCCGATTTTTTCATGTCCGAAAGGATGGAGACGATCTTCTTTTCCGCTACGGCTTCCGCCTTGACGGAAACCTCTTTCATTTTTTCCTCTCTGACGAGGCGGATGGAGCACTCTACAAGGTCGCGGATCATGCTTTCCACGTCGCGCCCGACATAGCCGACCTCGGTATACTTGGTCGCCTCCACTTTGATGAACGGCGCCTTTACGAGCTTGGCGAGCCTTCTCGCGATCTCCGTTTTGCCGACGCCCGTGGGGCCTTTCATGATGATGTTTTTGGGCGTGATCTCCTCGCGGTCTGCCTCGGAAAGTTTGCTCCTTCTGTAACGGTTGCGCAGCGCGATCGCCACGGCGCGCTTTGCCTTATCCTGCCCGATGATGTATTTGTCCAGTTCGTTTACGATCTGTTTGGGTGAAAGCTGATTCATATACTGCACCTCCCGCGCGTTTACACGACCTCGACCGTGATGTGGTCGTTCGTGTATACGCAGATCTCGCTCGCGATCTTGAGCGCTTTATAGGCGATCTCTTCGGCGGAATCGTTCGTCTCTTTTGCGAGCGCGCGCGCCGCCGCAAGCGCATAGTTGCCGCCGCTGCCGATGGCGCAGACGCCGCCGTCCGGCTCGATGACCTCGCCGCCGCCGTTGATGACCAAAAGAAGGTCTTTGTCCGCGACGATCATCATCGCCTCGAGTTTCCTCGCGCGGTCGGTACGCCAAAGTTCGGCAAGTTCCACCGCCGAACGCATGAGATTCCCCGAAAATTTATTCAGCATCCCTTCGAACCTTTCGGAAAGGGAAAACGCGTCGGAAACGCTCCCCGCAAAGCCGAGAATGACTTTGCCGTCGTAAATGCGGCGCACTTTGACCGCATTGCTCTTGAATACGACCGATTCGCCCATGGTGACCTGTCCGTCGCCCGCGATCGCCGTTTTGCCGTCCTTTTTGACGGCGCATATCGTTGTACCCCTGAATTCAGGCATGGTCTTTTCTCCTTTATTTAAGATTCTCGCTCCGCAAAAGCGCTCTGCGCATATTCTTTGAGTTTTTCGGCGCTGCGCAAAGCCCGTTCGGCAAACATCCGCTTTTTGAGGGCCTTGTCGCGCACATCGACATCGAGCGGGCGCAGGATGCCGTAATTGGCGTTCATCGGCTGAAAATCTGCATTCGGCGCGGATATATGCGCCGCAAGCGCGCCCATGACCGTACTCGTATCCGCGGGCATAGGCTGTTTGCCGCGCATTTTCAGCGCGCAGTTCGCCGCCGCCCAGATGCCGCCCGCCGCGCTCTCCACGTACCCCTCGACGCCCGTCATCTGCCCCGCGAAAAACACTTTCGGATCGTCCTTTAAAGAACCGTCCGCCCCGAGTATCTGCGGGGAGTTGAGGAAAGTGTTGCGGTGCATCACGCCGTAGCGCAAAAATTCCGCGTTTTTCAGTGCGGGGATCATGGAAAACACCCGCTTTTGCTCGGGGAATTTGAGATTGGTCTGGCATCCGACGAGATTGTACGCCGTACCCGCGCAATTTTCCTTGCGCAGTTGCAGCACCGCATACGGGCGCTTGCCGTTTTCGTCGTACAGCCCGACGGGTTTGAACGTGCCGAAGCGGAGGGTGTCCTTCCCCCTCGACGCCATGATCTCGACGGGCATGCACCCCTCGAACACGTCGCGCTTTTCAAACTCTCTGGCTATGACGCGTTCCGCGGACAAAAGCGCGTCCACGAACGCCTCATATTCCTCTCTGTCCATCGGGCAGTTGACGTAATCGCCCTCGCCCCTGCCGTAACGGTCGGCCGTGAACGTCTTTGAAAAGTCGACGCTCTGCGCGGATACGACGGGCGCGGCCGCGTCATAGAAAAACAGGTTTCCGCCGAAACGCTCCGCAAGTTTTTCCGCGAGCTTCTCCCCCGTGAGAGGCCCCGTCGCCACGATCGTCCATTCCCCTTCGGGGATGTCCTCCGCTTCCGCCTCTACGATGCGTATATTCGCGTTTTTGCGGATCTTCCGCGTGACGTATTCTGCAAAGGCGTGCCGCTCCACCGCGAGCGCACCGCCCGCGGGAACGCGCGTTTTTTCGGCCGCTTCCATGGTGAGCGAACCGAAAAGGCGCATCTCCTCTTTCAGAAGCCCGCAGGCATTGCCGTACACGTCGGCGCTCTTCAAAGAGTTGCTGCAAACGAGTTCGCAGAAATTTTTGTCGGAATGCGCGGGGGTAAACTTTTTCGGCTTCATTTCCGCAAGGGTGACGGGAATGCCCCGCGACGCGAGATAATGCGCCGCCTCGCACCCGGCAAGCCCGGCCCCGATCACTTTTACGCCCGTTTTATGCTCCAAACTTTTCTCCTTCGCCCGTTTTGACACTTTGCTTTTGCGATTGTTAGCACTCTGGACTTATGAGTGCTAAACGTATTATATTCCATTCTTTCCGATCTGTCAAGAAAATTTTTTTATTTTTTTGCCCGGAGTGAAAAAATTAACGGTTTTATCACACAACCCTTCAATTTCCGCCCTTTTCGGCGTTCGGGCCGTCTTCCTCCGCCTTTTCCTCATAATCGCAGGAAGAGCATCTGACCGTTTTGCCCTTCTTTACGAGATATTTGCCGCACTTGGGGCATTTGCCGCCCGTGGGCAGATCCCAGCTCATGAACTTGCAGGAAGGGTATTTGGAGCAACTGTAATAAATTTTTCCCGCCTTGCTCTTCATGCGCTCGGTGGGCGAGCCGCATACGGGGCATGTGCCCGCAAGTTCGGCGATGCGCTTGTTCGTGCCGCACTTGACGCAGTTGAGGTATTTGCCGTACCTGCCCGTGCGGTAGATCATCTTTTCCCCGCATTTGGGGCAGGGAACGTCCGACGGTTCGCTCTCGAAAGGCAGGATGGTGGAACATTCTGGATAGTTGGGGCAGGCAAGGAATTTGCCGTACTTGCCGCTCTTTACGACCATGTTCGCGCCGCATTTGGGGCACTTCGTTTCGGAAATTTCGGCGCCTTCGCTCTTGATGTTGGAGCAGGCGGGATAGTTGGAACACGCCAGATAACTGCCGTAGCGGCCCGTCTTTCTGACCATGGGATGCCCGCACTTTTCGCAGATCTCGTCGGTAGGTTCGGCGCCGTCGTTGGAAGCGAACACGAGCTTTTCCGCAAAGGGCGGATAAAAGTCGGCTATGATCTTGTGCCAGTCCTCTCCTCCGTCCTCGATATGGTCGAGCTGATCTTCCATTTTCGCCGTAAAGCCGACGTCCATGATGTCGGTAAAATACTTCATCAAAAGATCGGTGATCTGATACGCGACCTCGGTGGGCAGCATATATTTCCCGTCTTTGGTGACGTATTTGCGGCGGTTTAACACGGAGATGATGGACGCGTAAGTGGACGGGCGGCCGATGCCCTTGTCCTCCATCGCTTTGACGAGGGACGCGTCGGTATACCGCTGCGGGGGCTTGGTGAATTTCTGCTCGGGCAAAAGGCGCACGAGGTCGACCTCTTCCCCCTCTTTCAGGTCGGGCAGAAGTTTGCTCGTTTCCGCCTCGTCCTCGCCGTTTTTGGATGCGTCCTGTTTGGGCGCGGCGTCCTGATAGACGGCGGTGAAGCCCGCAAATTTGAGCGTTCTGCCGCTCGCCTTGAAGGTATAGCCGCTGTTGTCTATTTTGATTTTGACGCTGTTATAGACCGCTTCGCTCATCTGCGAGGCGATAAAGCGCTCGTAAATGAGCTTGTAAACGTTGTAATGCTTTTTATCGAGCACCCCTTTCATGCTTTCGGGGGTGCGGGTGATGTCGATCGGGCGGATGCACTCGTGCGCGTCCTGCGCGTCCTTTTTGGACTTATAGAAGTTGGGCTTTGCGGGAACGTATTCCTTGCCGTATTTTTCGGCGATGTAACCGCGGGCGCGCTCCTGCGCCTCGGCGGAAACGCGCACCGAGTCCGTACGGATATACGTGACGAGCGCGATGTGCCCTTCCTTTTCGGTATCGATGCCCTCGTAAAGGTGCTGCGCGACGAGCATGACTTCGGGCGAGGTCATGCCGAATTTGTTGGACGCGTCCTGCTGCAGCGTGGAAGTGGTGAACGGTGCGGGCGCGTGCGACTTTGCGAGCGCCTTTTTGATCTCCTTTACGATATAAGGCTTGCCGTCGATGGCGGCGATGAGCGCGTCGGACTCCTCTTTGTTCGAAGGCTTGTACTTTTTGCCGTTCTTTTCGGAAAGGAGCGCCTTGAAGGGAGAATACGCTTTCGGCTTGTCCTGCAATTCCGCGTTGATGTTCCAGTACTCTTCGGGGACGAACGCCTGAATTTCCCTTTCCCTGTCCACGATCAGCCTCAGCGCCACCGACTGCACCCGCCCTGCCGAAAGCCCCGAACGGATACGCTTGCAAAGGAGCGGGGAAAGTTTGTAACCGACCAGCCTGTCGAGCACGCGGCGCGCCTGCTGCGCGTCGACGAGGTTATAGTCGATCTCGCGCGGGTTTTGGAGCGCTTTGGTGACGGCCGCGGGAGAAATTTCGTTGAACTCGATGCGGTTTTTGCTGTCTTTGAGTTTTAAAACGTTTTTCAAGTGCCAGGAGATCGCCTCGCCTTCGCGGTCGGGGTCGGTCGCGAGGTATACGTTGTCCGCCTTGGCTGCCTCGTCGGTGAGGCGCTTGATGACCGCCTTCTTTTCGGGCGTTACGACGTACGTCGGCTCGAAGTTGTTGGCGATATCCACCCCGAGGCGCTTTTCGGGAAGGTCGCGCACGTGCCCGCCGGAAGCGTCCACTTTGTACTTGCCTTTTAAATATTTTGAAATGGTCTTCGCCTTGGAAGGCGACTCTACGATGATGAGATCCATAAAAACTCCTTTCTGCGTTCACGAAAACCTCGGCAAGATGTTGCCTGCGGTTTTCCGTGATTTTAGGGAGACACCGCTGTTCGCCGACATATTGTCGGCTCGGCAACGGTTTCTCCGCTCTTTGCGCCCTTTATAAGGGCACACATAATATGCAAGGGCGCAAATTCACCCTCTTCCCAAAAGGCAAAGCGTTGCCGAATTGAGTGAAAAAGCAAAAAGCGTCGTTTTTGCTTTTTCGCAATATTATTTAAATAATCAAAGGCGCGTTCCGAAATCGCTATTTCGGATAAGCGCACTCAATTTGCCGCATACTTGCGGTCTCAACAGGTGAATGCGGCGCGCATCATTTGGCGTGCCCTCAAAAAGCGCGCCGCAGAGGGCAGCGCCCTAAACTCACGAAAAATGATTTGTCAGCACAAATCATTTTTCGTGACTTCAAGTTTTTCCCCACCTGTTCCCGCCGAGGGAAACGACCCGGTTTTTCATCTGCAACAGGATGAGCAGCGGGGAAAGTTCCGCCTCGCGCATGCCCGTCTTTTCGGCGATCTCGGACACGTGCGCGCCGCCCTCGCCCAGGCAGGCAAGCACTTTGCGCTCCGTATCGCTCAGGGGAGTTTTTTCCTTTTCGGTCAAGTTTATACCAAAAACCGAAGTTATGTCAACTAAATCGTCCGTCAATTTTGCATAATCTTTGATGAGTTTGTTGCACCCTTCGCCCGAATTTACCCCGATCCCGTACGGGAAAGCGAACACGTCGCGCCCGTAATCGTAGGCGCGTTCCGCCGTGATGCGCGTGCCGCTTTTCATCCCGCCCGACACGACGAGCACGCCCTCCGAAAGCCCCGCGATGATGCGGTTGCGCGCGGGGAAAAGATACTTTTTCGGTCCCTGCCACGGCACGTATTCGGTGAGGGCAAGCCCGCTCTTTACCGCCTTTTCCAACAGCGCGCGGTTGCACTCGGGGTATACGTGCGAAAACCCGTACGCGAGCACGGAGATCGCCCCGCCGCCTTTGAGCGCCCCTTCGAGGGCCGCCGTGTCGCCGCCTTCGGCGAGCCCCGTGACGATGACGAAGGCGCCCGCGAGCGCCTCGGCAAATTTTTCGGTGCGCTTCATGACGTCGGGCAGCGTTCTGCGCGAACCGACGACCGCGAATTTTCTCCTGCACAAAAGCGACGTATCCCCTTTGCAATAGAGTACGAAGGGCGGATCGCCGATCGCGCGGAGAGATTCGGGATAGAGAGAAGAAAAACACGTCACGCAGGAGATGCCGCTTTCCGCATAAAGCGCGAGAAGCTTGGGCATATAATCGCCGCAAAGGGAGGCGCGCATCTTTTCGGCGATCGCCGCGCCCCCTTTCTCCTCGATAAGCGGTGCAAACTCTTCAAAGCGCGCGGCAAGCGCGTACGGATCGCGCGCCGCTTTCAGAAGCGCCGCCTTTTTCGCATAATCGAGCGGAAAACTGTCCAGCCAGATCATGGCCTTTTCTTCCCTGGTGTACGCCATACCCCCTCCGCTCACGCCATGTTATCGTATTTTCTGTAAGAGACCGCCTCTAAAATATGTTCGGGGCGGATGTTTTCCGAGACCGCCATGTCGGCGATCGTGCGCGCCACTTTGATGATGCGCGAGCGCGCCCGCGCGGACAGTTTCAGGCTTTCAAAGGACATGCGCAGGATACCCTCGCACTCTTTATCCAGCGCGCAGAACGCTTTGAGATCTTTTTCGGCCATGTCCGAATTGGTGCGCGCGTCGCCGAAACGCTCCCTCTGCACTTCCCGCGCCGCCTCCACGCGTTTTTTCACGGCGGCGCTGCTCTCTTCGAGCGCGCCGCCCGCGAGGTCGTCGTATTTTACCGAATCCACTTCGACCTGAATGTCGATGCGGTCGAGCAGCGGCCCGCTCACGCGGGCGCGGTACTTGCGGATCGCCGCGGGCGTGCAGGTGCATACCCTGTCCGCCGAGCCGTAATTGCCGCACGGGCAGGGATTCATGCTCGCGCAGAGCATGAAATTCGCGGGGAACGTGACCGCGCCGCCCGAGCGCGTGACGGTGATGACGCCGTCTTCGAGCGGCTGGCGCAGCGCCTCGAGGGTGGAACGGTGGTATTCGGGCATTTCGTCGAGGAACAGCACGCCGTGGTGCGCGAGGCTGATCTCGCCGGGCTTCACCGCGCGCGTTCCCCCGCCGCACATGGAGACGGTGGTCGCCGTATGGTGCGGGGAACGGAAGGGGCGCACGTCCACGATGCCGCCCGCGCCGAGTATGCCCGCAACGGAATGAATTTTCGTGACTTCCAAAGCCTCTTCGAAAGTCATATCGGGCATGATGCCGGGGATACAGCGCGCAAGCATGGTCTTACCCGTGCCCGGCGGGCCGATGAGCAGGATGTTGTGCCCGCCCGCGACGGCCACTTCCAGCGCGCGCTTTGCCGTCGCCTGCCCCTTTACGTAAGCCATGTCGAATTTGTTTTCGCTCCGCTTTGCGGTCGCGTACGGCCGCGCGGGGACGGGGATAAGCGGTTTTAATCCGCTCAGATGGTCTATGACCTCCGTAAGGCTTTGCGCCGCGAACACTTCCACCCCCTCGATATACGCCGCTTCCGCCGCATTGCCCGCGGGGATGACGAACTTCTTATAGCCCGCCGCCTTTGCGGAAATGAGAAGGGGCAAAATGCCCGTAACGGGGCGGAGCGCCCCGTCGAGCGCGAGTTCTCCGAGAAACACGACGCCGCCGCAGTCCGCTTTGAGCTGTTCGGTCGCTTTGAGGATGCCCGCGGCGATCGCCAGATCGAACGCCGAACCCTCCTTCCTCACGTCCGCAGGGGCGAGGTTGACGGTGATCTTCGACAGCGGGAACTTCCTGCCGCTGTTTTTGAGAGCGGAGCGCACCCGCTCGCGGCTCTCCTTTACGGCGGCGTCGGGCAGCCCCACGAGTTCGTAACTCGGAAGCCCGTTGTTGATGTCCGTTTCCGCGGTGACGGGCACGCCGTCCAGCCCCGCAAGGGCGAAACTTGTCACTTTCGATAACATATCTCTCTTCCTTTCCGAAAAAGAAAAACTCCGCGCGCGGAGTTTTTCTCGGGACTTCAGATCCTGTAATAACCGTTGTTGATAAAGCTCGTCCAGCCGAAGCAGTAACGCGCCGCCGACGCGTACGTCGGGAAGCAGAAAGTCATCGGCAGCATGAGGATAAAGACGACCGCGTATACGATGAGGAGCGCGAACAGCACCTTCATCGTCTTATTCATCTGTATGCCGAGCACGGCGGTCGGCTTGCTCTTGTCGTGCACGTACGCCGTGTAGACGGTGAGCGGGATAAAACCTATATAGAACAGGCTGAACAGCAGGCTGTGCGCCGCGCCCGCATTCGGAGAGAACGCAAACGTCAGAACGGACGTTAGCAGCCCGCAGAGGAAAACGAGGTAGACGCGCAGAATCCTTGCGGAATACTTGGTCGCGTAAGCGCCCTTCCTGCCGCCCGTCGCGAAATACAGGACCGCGTATACGGTCATGAAGATGAACCCGACAAACGCCGTGAGCATGATCGCGGGATTGAGCTGCGCGTTCAGCGCGAGATAGCGGCTGCCTTCCGAAGCGGAAAGGAGAGTCGCCCCTTTGAGCCCGATGAGCCAGCCGAACGCATTAGAGGCGTTCGCAGCCGTGTACGAAGTGACGTTGCCGACCGTAAAACTGTCGCCGATCGCACGCAGGATGAGATTGAATATGCCGTAAGCGGGATTCTGCGGATCGGCCTCATAATAACGCACGTAACTGAAATAGGACGCCAGCGAGGAAAGAACCGTCACGAGGATCGTGCCGAGTACGAAAGACACGAGGAAAAACAGATAAATGAGCCTGTTTTTATAGGCGACGTCCGCCGCGAGTGCGGAAGATTTTTCTTCGTATGCATCGATGTTCGCCTGCATTTCTTCCTCGGAAATGTTCGGGGCGGCATTCTTTTCGCTCATCTCCCTGCGCGCTTTTCGCTGGTTATACGCGTGCGCCCTGTGATGGCGCACCGCGCCGAATACGAACAGGACGAGCGTCCCGATCCCCGCGATGACCGTTTTGGGGTCTACGGCGAAGGCAAACGCGAACGCAAGCCCGGAAAGGAGCACCGAAAGCGCCGTACCCACGGGCTTTTCGGACGAGACGCCCCGCGCATAGAAGCGGTACATGAAGAAATACGAGAGCAAC
>ERZ1643246.4921-NODE-4921-length-10165-cov-6.233136_pt1 | contig 10165 bp, 7 predicted proteins | sample MGYA00579265_ERZ1643246 | MGnify/ENA primary metagenome ERZ1643246 (study PRJEB29033, sample SAMEA4952261) | chicken gut metagenome | biome: Broiler Chicken; feature: Gastrointestinal Tract; material: Caecum | place: Ireland | collected 2018 | study: Broiler...
TAAATTATTACAATGGGGACATGCATAGAACAAATTATTCCAATCAAAAACTCTTTCCGCTATTTTCCGTCCGTGGTGTGGCTTTAAATGCTCTACTTCCGGATCCGACAATCCTCTAAGCTCGCAAATATAGCATTTATCATTTGAGTCTTCTTTCAATTGTTGTATAACATCTGCTTTATTATAAACTCCATTTGCTTTTTGCTTTTCAACAGCCAAAGATCGTGGAGCAATAGGATTTCTATCTATTTTTATCACATCCTCTACCCCCTGTTAGAAAATTCTAATTTCAGCCTTTGATACTCTGCTGTTAACTCTTTTGCTAAATAATCCGGTATTTCATCTAAATAATATTCCAATTGATCGATTTCCTCATATTCCTCATCTGATAATTCACTTTTAGAAATGAGATCTTTATATTTTTCAAATTTTTCCCGCAAATCTTCTGACAATGCATCCGCTTGAAAATATCCCTCAACGATACCTTCATAAGGTAAATTATTCAGACCATTTTTCACAAGGGTGTTATTCTCCAGATCATAAATTACAGCATTATCTAAAGAGCTTAAAATAAATGGCGAATGTGTGGTTACAACAAATTGAATATCAGGAAAAAGTTCTGTCAAAATAGGTAGAATCTTTTTCTGTAATTCAAGATGAAGATGCGTCTCAATTTCATCCACCAGAACAATACCCTCCATGTCAAATTCTGTTCGCAATCCTGACTGCGCTTCCATTCTGATAATCAAATCATTGATTATATCAAATATTGCCGCATACCCGCTGGACATCGTATTGAAGTCAAATGGTTCTCTACCTGTTTCACGGATAGAAAACTGAAATGTATCTTCATCAAATATCAATTTAAGCTTTTCATCCTCAAAAATTGTTTTTAAAATATTCTCAAATGTGTTAAACCATTTATCTATCTTTTTTCTCTTTTCAGTATCCTTAGTAAAAGCTTGCGTAGCTTTTAAGTCCACAAGATATTTCGTCAGTTTTGCGCCCGGATTATCCGTTATCTTATATTGATCTTGAAGTTCTACTTTTTCAATATTTTTATATTCTTCTACTTCAAATTCTCGTTCTGATTTATAATATGCAAAAATAAAATTCCCCTGCTTATACTTTTCTTTTAATAACGCCTCAGATGTATATTCCAAATAGATTCCAGCATCTGCCTCTCTTATTTGGTTTTTCCAAAACTCTATTCTACTATTTAATTCATATTCTTTTTGTCTGTTCTTTTCTGAATCTTCCCCAAAATTCAATTCGTTAAGCCGTTTAGCGTAAATAAAGTACTGATTTTTTGCATGTTCCAGTGTAGTTCCGTTTCCATCCTCTGAAAAAGAATTCTGAACGTATTTAACCATGGCTTCCAAAACACTTGTTTTTCCACTTCCATTTTTACCTGTTAATATTAAATGCTTTCTTTTATCTTTATCTAATGGAATTGAAATATTTTCCAAATGACGTACCTTTTTTATCTTAATACAAGTCAAAAAAGTTTGTTCCATGATTTTACCTCCAAAATTTTACAATCAGGTCTGTTTTATGGTTCTAATTTATCACATCTCATTCCATAACACAATATTCTCCGAGTATAGGAAGCACTGCATAATCCATATCTTCCGCCAAATTTTCATCCATCAATCTCCCACACTTCTCCAAGGCGCCGGGCAGCCTCCACGATTTCCTCCTCCTTTAGTGTGGCATATCCCAAAAGCAGAGTGGGCGGCCCGGCGGGCACATATCCTTTCACACAGTATTCCGATAAGCCGTACACCCGCACGCCGGCGGCAGCCGCGCGCCGGATGGCTTCCCCCTCGGACATACCGTTTTCCAGGCTCACCAGCAGGTGTACCCCCGCGTTCTCCCCCCGGATCCGGATTCCCGGTTTTCCCTTCAGGCAGTTCAGCAGGCAATCATGTTTTCCCCGGTAAATTCCCCGCATCCGGTTCAGATGGCGTTCAAAGTAGCCGTCCCGCAGAAACAGCTCCAGAATTTTCTGATCCACCCGGGAGACCGTGGCGGAAAAGTTGGCCGCCCGCTGCCGGTATGCTTCCAGAAGCACCGGCGGCAGTACCATATAGCTGACACGGATGGCCGGCGCCAGCGATTTGGAAAAGGTTCCCAGATAGATCACCCGGCCCGCCGTATCGTAACCCTGCAGGCTGGGCACCGGTTTCCCTTTGTAGCGGAATTCACTGTCATAGTCATCTTCGATGAGAAAACGATTTCCTCCGGCCGCCCAGGCCAGAAGCTGCATCCGCCGCTGAATGGGCATCACGGTTCCCAGCGGAAAATGGTGCGAAGGCATCACATATGCCAGATCCGCCCCACAGTCCTCCAGCTGCCGGGCACGCATTCCCCGCTCATCCGGAAAAATGGGACACATCTCATAACCCACTTTTTCAAAGTCCAGCCAGGCGCTGGGATAAGTGGGATTGTCCATAGCCACCTTTCTGCCGGGGCCCAGGATCACATGAAGAAGCAGCAGCAGATAATCATTTCCCGCCCCCACAAGTACCTGATCCGGCTGACAGTTTACCCCTCTGGCGTGACTCAGATAAGAGACAATTTCCCGGCGAAGTCCCGCGTCTCCCCGGGGATCTCCCAAAGAAAAAAGTTCGCCGTCCGGATCCTCCGCCAGCACCTGGCGGGACAGTTTTTTCCAGGTATTGTAGGGAAATCCGTCCCTGTCAATGCCGTTGAGGGCGAAATCAAATTCCGGCGCCTCCCGCTCAGGTTCACTGTCCGCCGCCTCGCGGCGCTCCGGACGCGGCTGTCGGTACAATCCTTCGATCTCACAGGCAAAATATCCCCGGCAGGGACGGGAGATGATAAATCCCTCCGCGTACAGCTGCTCATAGGCCAGATCCACCGTACTCCTGCTGACCCCCAGATTCGCCGCCAGCATCCTGGTGGACGGCAGCTTTTCACCGGGGGCAATCCTCCCCTCCCCGATTTCTTCCCGGATATGGCGGTAAATCTGCTGATACAGCGGTACCTTTTGGCGGGAATCCAGGGGAATCATCAATTCCTGCATCGCTTCGCCTCCTCCCTATGGCAAAAGCCCCGCGGAAAACCGCGGGGCCCGAATATACAATTCTATTTTGCGGGCAGCTTGAAAGAGCTCTTCAAAGAGACGATCCGGTTAAACACCAGCGCGTCCTCGCGGGAGTCTTTGGCGTCCACGCAGAAAAATCCATTTCTTACAAACTGGAAGCTGTCATAGGCTTTGGCGTCCTTCAGGCTTCGCTCCAGGCAGCAGTTTTCCACCACCGTCAGGGAATTGGGATTCAGGTTCAGAGAACCGTCCTCATTGTACACACCCTTCTCCTCATCGATGATGTTCTCATACAGGCGCACCTGGGCCTTCACATGATCCTGGGCGCTAACCCAGTGAATGGTTCCCTTCACTTTCCGGCCGTCCGGGGCGTTGCCGCCCTTGGTGGCGGGGTCATAAGTGCAGTGTACCACGGTCACATTGCCCTCGTCGTCGGTCTCGTAGCCGGTGCAGGTGACAAAGTAGGCGTTCATCAGACGGACTTCATTCCCCGGATAGAGACGTTTGTATTTCTTCGGGGGTTCCACCATGAAATCCTCCCGCTCGATATACAGTTCTTTTCCGAAAGGCAGCATTCTGGTTCCCAACGCCTCATTTTCCATGTTGTTGGGAGCTTCCAGTTCTTCTGTCTGGCCTTCCGGATAATTGTCGATCACCAGCTTCAGCGGATCCAGCACCGCCATCACCCGGGGACGTTTCAACTTCAGGTCCTCCCGGATGCAGTACTCCAGCATGGCGTAGTCCACGGAGCTGTTGGCCTTGGAGACGCCGCACAGATCCACAAACATTTTAATGGACTCCGGTGTAAATCCCCGGCGGCGCAGGGCGGCGATGGATACCAGGCGGGGATCATCCCAGCCGTCCACAATGCCTTCCTCCACCAGTTTCTTGATATACCGTTTTCCCGTCACCACGTTGGTCAGATACAGCTTGGCAAACTCGATCTGCTTGGGCGGATGGGGATACTCCAGCTCGCGCACCACCCAGTCGTACAGGGGACGGTGATCCTCAAACTCCAGGGTACAGATGGAGTGGGTCACACCCTCGATGGCGTCCTCGATGGGATGGGCGAAATCGTACATGGGGTAAATGCACCAGGTATTTCCGGTGTTGTGATGCTCCATGTGAGCCACCCGGTAGATTACCGGATCACGCATGTTGATGTTGGGGGAGGCCATGTCGATCTTGGCCCGCAGCACCTTGGCGCCGTCGGCGAACTCGCCGTTCTTCATCCGTTCAAACAGATCCAGGTTCTCCTCCACGCTCCGGTCCCGGTAGGGGCTGTTCTTTCCCGGCTCCGTCAGGGTTCCCCGGTACTGGCGGATCTCCTCGGCGGAAAGATCACAGATGAACGCTTTCCCCTTTTTGATCAGCTTCACCGCCGCCTCATACATCTGCGGGAAATAATCGGAGGCAAAATACAGCCGGTCCTCCCAGTCCGCGCCCAGCCAGCGGACATCCTCCTTGATGGACTCTACAAATTCCACCTTCTCCTTGGTGGGGTTGGTGTCATCAAAACGCAGGTTGAATTTTCCATTATATTTCTGGGCCAAACCGTAGTTCAGCAGTATTGATTTCGCATGTCCGATATGAAGATATCCGTTGGGCTCCGGCGGGAAGCGGGTACAGATCGTCTCATATTTTCCTTCTTCCAGATCCTTCTCAATGATCTGCTCGATAAAGTTTTTCGAAACTACTTCTTTTTCTTCCATTTGCTTCCTCCTCAGAAATTGTATACTCTTGAAATCATATCACAGATTCGCTTATTTTCAAAGGTTTTTTTAGCGCTTTTCTTTTTCTTGACAAAGCGTGCCGCAGCCTTTATACTTTAATTTGTTTTCTAACTATTAGAATTCTAATTATTTGGAACCGTCAGGATCGTATCCCAAAAGCCGGTTCCCGTCTGCAGGGAGGTATTGTTATGGAATCTTCTTTTCATTATCTGCTGATGGCCAATCAGGCCCGTTTTCAGAAAAAGTTTTTTTCCCTTCTGGCCGATACGCCGCTGACCCAGGGACAGCCGAAGGTGCTGGATTATCTCCGGGAACACGACGGGGCCGCGCAGAAAGAGATCGCCGCCGCCTGCCAGATTGAACCGGCCTCTCTCACTTCCATTCTCAACGGCATGGAACAGAAAGGGCTGATTCAGCGCCGTATGCAAAACGGTGACCGGCGTTCCTTCCATATTTTCATGACCCCGGAAGGAAGGCGCCTCTCCGAAATTATCCGGGAACGGTTCCTCTGGCTGGAAGAGCGCACGCTTCGGGGGATTTCTTTGCAAGAGCGGCAGCAATTTCTGGCCACCTTTGAAAAAATCTTTGAAAATCTCAATCATGAGGAAGGGAGTCTTTAATCTATGGAAAAACTGAAACGATATCTGATCTTTCTGGCCGGGCTGTTCGTCAATTCCTTTGGCGTCAGCTTCATCACCAGAGCCAGTCTGGGAACCTCGCCGATTTCATCCATTCCCTATGTGCTGAGTCTGCGGTTTCCTTTCACGCTGGGGGAATTCACCATTGCCTTCAGTATTCTTCTGATTCTGCTCCAGCTTCTCATTCTCAGGAAGAATTTCCACCTGGAACATATCCTGCAGATTCCGGTATCCATCATCTTCGGCTATTTTATCGATCTGACCATGCTCCTTCTGGGCTGGCTGAATCCGGGCTCCTATCCGATGAAAATTCTGAGCCTGCTGATCGGCTGTGTGATCCTGGCCTTCGGCGTCTACATGGAAGTGCTGGCCAATGTGGTGATGCTTCCCGGAGAATCCTTTGTGAGAGCGGTATCTTCCACCTGGAAGCTGGATTTCGGCAATACCAAGGTGGCGTTTGACGCCTCCATGACCATCATCGCCGGCGTTCTTTCTCTCCTTTTCTGGCAGCGGCTGGAAGGCGTCCGGGAGGGCACCGTCATCGCAGCCCTTCTGGTGGGATTCATTGCCCGTCAGTTTGGCCGTCTGTTCTCCTTTCTGCCTCCGCTTCTGTTCCCCGGCTCCTCCCTGGAGGAAAAGGCAGCTTCTGCGGGAAATGCTTCCGGTGAAGGAAATATGGTGATCGCCATCGGCCGCCAGTACGCCTGCGGCGGTCATCCCATCGGTCAGGAGCTGGCCCGGCGGCTGGGATGGGACTTCTACGACGGTGAAGTCATCCGCATGGCCGCCGGAACCACCGGTTACGCGGAAACCTTTGTCCGGGAACAGGAGGAGCGGATGACCGGCAGCCTGCTGTACGATCTGATGAACCAGATGTACGCCTACAGCGCGGATACGCCATCCCCCAAAGACGCCATTTTCGCGGCGGAGGAGGCTGCCATCCGCCAGCTGGCCCAAAAGGGAAATTGTGTGATCGTGGGCCATTGCTGTGATCATGTGCTTCGGGAAAATCCCAACTGTTTCCGGGCATTTCTGGCCTGCCCCGCCGAAAAGAGAGCCCGCCGGCTGATGGAGAAAAAGAGTCTGACGGAAAAAGAAGCCCTGTCTCTCATCGCCAAAGAGGACCGGCACAGACGGGACAATTATCAGTACTACACCCGAAATCTGTGGGGCTATGCCGGAAATTATCACATCATGCTGGATACGGAACTGGATATTGATTCCTCCGTGGATCTGCTTTTATCTGCTTTCCAACGTTTTCGTAATCTGGCGGAAAAATCAAAAAAACCGCAGCAGGCGGAGTGATCCGAATGCAAAAAGGCCCTTCGGCCTCCGGTTTTTATTCCGGGGTCGAAGGGCCTTGTCCGTCTACCGGTTCAGAATGTCCATAAACTGTTCTCCGGTGATGGTCTCATTTTCATATAAGAACTTGGCCAGCTCATGCAGCTTCATGATATTTTCCTGCAGAATCTGCGCTGCCTTCTCATGCTGCCGTTTCACCAGCTCCACCACTTTTCTGTCGATCTCCGTCTGGGTCTCGAAAGAGCATGCCAGGGAAGCGTCTCCGCCCAGATACTGGTTGGATACAGTCTCCATGGCCACCATATCGAACTCGTCGCTCATACCGAACCGGGTAATCATACCCCGGGCCAGCTTGGTAGCCTGTTCGATATCGTTGGAAGCGCCGGTGGTAATGGAATGGAAAATCAATTCCTCCGCCGCCCGGCCTCCGGTCAGCGTGGCAATCTTGTTCTCCAGCTCTTCCTTGGACATCAGATAATGCTCGTCCTCGTCCACCTGCATGGTGTAGCCCAGTGCTCCGGAAGTTCTGGGGATGATGGTAATCTTGTGTACCGGCGCCGACTCGGTCTGCTTGGCCGCCACCAGGGCATGACCGATCTCATGGTAGGAGACAATCAGTTTCTCCTTCTCTGACAGCACCCGGTTTTTCTTCTGGTATCCGGCGATGACCACCTCGATGCTCTCCTCCATATCTGCCTGAGTGGCAAATCTTCTGCCGTCCCGGACCGCCCGCAGGGCCGCCTCATTGACAATATTTGCCAGCTCCGCGCCGGAGGCGCCGGAGGCCGCCTTGGCGATTTCACGGAAATTCACATTGTCCGCGATCTTGATATTCTTGGCATGAACCTTCAGGATATCCTCTCTTCCCTGCAGATCCGGCAGCTCCACCGGAATTCTCCGGTCAAACCGTCCCGGACGCAGCAGGGCGGGATCCAGGGAATCCGGCCGGTTGGTGGCTCCCAGAATCACCACACCTTTGGAGCTGTCAAATCCGTCCATCTCCGTCAGCAGCTGGTTCAGGGTCTGCTCCCGCTCGTCATTTCCGGTGATCTGGCCGTCACGCTTCTTTCCGATGGTATCGATCTCATCGATAAATACGATACAGGGTGCCTTCTCGTTGGCCTGCTTGAACAGGTCCCGCACCTTGGCAGCTCCCATACCCACAAACATCTCCACAAATTCCGAACCGGAGATGGAGAAGAAGGGTACCTCCGCCTCGCCGGCCACTGCCTTGGCAAGCAAGGTCTTACCGGTTCCGGGCGGGCCCACCAGCAGCGCGCCTTTGGGCATCTTCGCGCCGATTTCCTGATACTTCTGGGGATTATGCAGATAATCCACAATCTCTGTCAGAAGCTCCTTGGCTTCGTCCTCCCCGGCCACGTCGGAGAACTTGATGCCGGTGGATGACTTCACATAAATCTTGGCGTTGCTCTTTCCGAACATCATGGCCCCGGGCCCGCCGCCCATACTCTTGGCCATCTTCCGGGAAATAAACTGCCCGATGACAATAATCAGAACAATCGGCAGAATCCAGCTGATCAGGAAACTGAGAATCGGCGACTGCCGGGTGGGGATCACCTGCCCGAAATGTACCTTGCCGTACAGCCGGTTCACTTCCTGCATGTCGTAGATCCTTCCGGTTTTGCAGATCTGCTGATGGCCGTCTGACTCCACGGTATAGTAGATGACGTCTGAATCCAGCTGCACCTCGTCCACAATGCCTTCATTGACGGCATCCAGGAACTGATCGTAAGTTGTTTCCCGGATACTTCTCTGGGTCATGGTCGGCACTACAAAAAAGTTCAGCAGCAGCAGAACGCCCAGCACAATCAGATAATAAAAGATCAGAGGCCGCTTGGGCTTCTTATCTTTCAGTTCGTTTAAATCCATGAACGTTACTCCTCTTTCCCTTCCGTTCATCCGGCCCTGTCGGGAACGGATCCGAAAGTATTTTCTTATATTTTATACATTTTCCCCTCTTTCCTGCAAGAAAAGGATTCTAAAATTCTATAAAATTTGTATGAATTTTCGCAACGGCTCTGGAAAACCCGCCGGACGAAACCACGGCAAATTCCAATTCCTGATTACAGTCCCAGTTCCGGCGCCAAGTCTTTCATGGCATCCAGGGTTTTTTCCAGTAATTCATCCAGTTCCCACCCCAGCTGTTCGGCTCCTGTACGGATCACCTCCCGGGAGCATCCGGCTGCAAAACGCTTGTCCTTGAATTTTTTCTTCAGGGATTTCAGTTCCATATCGGAGACGCTTTTCGACGGCCGCATCAGGGCGGCGGCTCCGATCAGACCTGTGAGTTCGTCGGTGGCGAAAAGAATCTTTTCCATCGTCTGCTCCGGCTTCACATCGATCACCAGTCCATACCCATGACTTACACAGGCATGAATCAGCTCCTCGTCCAGATCCATTTCGCGCATCATCTGCTGTTCTTTTTTACAGTGTTCCTCCGGATACATCTCAAAATCCAGATCATGAAGAATCCCCACGGATTTCCAGAATTCGCATCTTTCCGGATCATACTGACGGGCAAAATATTCCATCACGCCTCCCACCACCTGGCCGTGATGGATATGGAACTCCTCTTTATTGTATTTTTTCAGAATCTCCAGTGCTTCCTCTGGTGTCGGTACATAGCTCATTTTTTCCTCTCTTTCCGGCCCTGCGGCCTCAAAGGCATCCCTGCCGGGGAAATGCCCCTGCTATTTGATTTCTGTGCAGCCTTTTTCTGTTCCGTGTAAGAAAATGTGTGGACTGCGTCTGCATCCTATTGTAATCCCATTGGACTAGGTTTGCAATGCAATCCGTGAAAAACATCGTTTCCTCTGATCCCTGCTTTTCACCCGCTGCGGGCGAAATGTTAATTTGCTGCTGCTCTTTAGAGGAACTTAGATCATGCGGAAATGAATAATGTGCTGCGGGGGGGAGATGCATTTGATGCATCTCCTGCGACAGACTCTCTCGCAATGCCAGTTTCTGCTGTACGTGGTATTGAAACGGGCTTTTTACGGTTAGATTTTGCACTTTGGGGTTTTCAGCCGTACTGCCACTCGCTTTTTTACGGTTAGATTCCTCACTTTGACATTTTCAACCGTACTGCCACTCACTTTTCTACGGTTAAATTTCGCACTTCAGCGTTTTCAACCGTACTGCCACTCGCTTTTCTACGGTTAAATTTCGCACCTCAGCGTTTTCAACCGTACCGTCACTCGCTTTTCTACGGTTAAATTTCGCATTTCGACATTTTCAACCGTATTACATCTCTTTCCACCACGGCGAACCCCTCCGTCTCGCCAATGCCTGCCGTATTTCCTTTCCTATTTCCGTATCGAATTCTCTTATTATTCCTTGAATCTCCCCCGGTTAATCCCTCATTTCACTGTCCTCCCACAAGAAACACTATTTTCACAAAT
>ERZ1643246.4923-NODE-4923-length-10162-cov-5.011774_pt1 | contig 10162 bp, 16 predicted proteins | sample MGYA00579265_ERZ1643246 | MGnify/ENA primary metagenome ERZ1643246 (study PRJEB29033, sample SAMEA4952261) | chicken gut metagenome | biome: Broiler Chicken; feature: Gastrointestinal Tract; material: Caecum | place: Ireland | collected 2018 | study: Broiler...
CAAGGCCATATATAAGACCTCTTACCTCACCGCTTCTCATTCCAGTTCTTATCATTACCTCAAACAAATTATATAGATAGCTCTGTCTTGCATATTCCATAAATAACATCTGCTGATCTTTTGTCAAGACTTTTATCTTTTTTCTCTTTTTTTCTTTTCTTGGTAATATAGCAAGTTTTACCGGATTACGTTCAATAAGTCCGTTTTTCTCCGCCTGCTTAAAACAGCCGTTTAACACCGCTGACGCTATCTTAATTGTAGATATTGCATACTCACGTTTTACCCAAGCATTATATAATTTTTGTATATCATCACCACGTATGCTACCCACCTGTTTCTTCCCTATGGGCGCTTTAATCATCCCATCATAATACTTCTTATAGTTTAAATACGTACCAATCTTCACCTGATTCTTTTTATAATCCTCCATCCACGTACTAAACCATTCATCAAGGGTCAGTCTTACATTATTGATATACATTCCATGCTCTAACCTGTATTTCAGATCTGTCAGTGCTTTCTGTGTTTCACTGATCGTCCGCCCATGAACGATATAATTTTGATGCTCATACATTAGACGCCCTTCATATCCCTGACCTCTCTGACGTATTCCTTTCGGCAGTTTCCTGCCTTTTTTGTCAACTGCCACTTTAAATTCCTCCTTTAGAAATTCGGGGATGCCCTCAAGCATCCCCGGATTTCATTTTTATTCTGCGATCGTCTCCAGATAGCTGTTCAACTTGTCTATCTTAATCAGAATTCGCTTTCCTATTTTTATTCTTGCTCCTGCATCAATCGAAAGCCGATCCGCAGTTGCCTGTCCGCACCCCAAAAGCTTCGGAAGCTCTGTTCTGTTTACACATAATGTCTGCATTGTATCTTCTCTCTCCGTTGTTTTTCTCATTGAATCTTCCTCCTCAATTTAATTTAATCGGGTGACTGACCTCTTGTCCTCCCACTACGAAATTTCCCAAGCCAATCGACTCTCCTATATTCAAACTGCTTAATTGATTTGACCACATTTCGTACTTTTTAGAGTCTATCATTTTAGCCAGTCGGCAGATCTCACTCGTGGGTGGACGAAATACCAAACGATTTGCCATCTGCTTCAGCATAGAAACAACATCTCTCGGGAAAATCTCCAAAGTCTGCGTTGCCATTACTACTTTAATCCCAAAGCGTCTGCCTTCGCGCAAAATATCTCGCATCACCGCACTCTTTTTCCATGACAACAGTTGAAACTCGTCCAAAGCAAGAACAAGCCCTGTTCCCTGTGACCTAGTTCCCTGCATAATCGTATTACGCCACATCGCAGACAACACAATCTCCACCAGAGTACCTTTTGTAATCGTATCCACCATAGAGAAATCAAGAATATTAATTCGGCCATGCAAAATTGACTTCTCGCTTTGGCGGAACACCCCGGAGTTTAAAACTGTCCAAAGCCGTTGGTAAACTCCATCAGCTCTGGTATCAACCGCATGGAGCAGGAAATATGAAATTGCCTCCAGATCTGTTTGAAAATTCGGGCGGTTTTTTACTGCATTCATTACCGCTTTACGCAATATGCCCAACTGCTGTAATCCCATATTCTGTCCTGCTGTCAGCGCATTCACGGCAGAATTTACTAGACTTACAAAACTCTCCTGCTCTCCTTGCGCCCCCTGCATAGGCGTCAAAAAGGATAAATTAATTCCGGCTTTTATCGCTTCAATTCGATTTACGTACAGATTATAGGTTTCGTATATCGGGGCAAATATCTGAGCAGCGGTATGGGTTTGGTTAAGATCAAAAACTATGACCGTAGCTCCATTTTGTACGCTGTCTAACTCAATTTTTTGCATCCTGACTGTTTTCCCCGAGCCTGAAATTCCCGTTATGCAAATTGAAGCGTTTGGTGCGAATTGACTTATATAACACTGCTGTCCGTTCACATCTCCTGCGTATATCATTTGCTGTTCCTCCTGAATCCAATTGTTGTAGCTGACTCTACCAGCTCTTTCCGCAATTTTATAAACCGCGGGCGGCATGTGTACCCGTAAACATTTGTGACAAGCAGCTTTGTTGTGTAGTTTCCACCCCTTACGTTATTGCAGACCAAATATCCCTCAGCATACAACGACCGCTTAACCTTAAGAAAAGAAACTGCGTTTTCGATAGGTTTACAAGCCGACCGTAAAAGTTCTTCCGGCACATAATAGCAATCACCTTTTTCAAGGATGCCTTGTTTCCTTTCAATGGCATCTGCCAACTTCGAGTCCACTTTGTCAGCAGCCCCTACTACTATGTCGCTCTGCTCGTTAACGTAGTTGATCAGAAGATAACCTACGCTGTCTCCAATTTCATCAAAAGCTGAAAACCTCTCTGGAAGGTCTGCGAAATAGTCAACAACCTCGTATAACCGCTGTCTTTCATATAGACTTTCATCTTCAGTGTGGGTTTCACGGAAAAACATGCACCAGACTCTCGCTGCTGCTTTAAGCATGAGCCACAGCTTCCCACTCGCGTAACACTCCTCACGGTTCTTAGCTTCTTCTGCAAGTAGGCGCAACTCCCGATAAACTAACGACGGATTTTCACGAATAAACGCAATTCCTCTGTTCATTTGCTCATGCATCCGATATTCCCCACTCTCGACCATACATTCTTCGCTAAAGATGAGCCAATCTTCGTTGTACTGCTCTGTTACATAGTCCGGCAGATATGCTGCGGTGATCAGAGTATTCATGGTCATATCACTATCAAGAAAATCTAGCACGTCCTGCTCTCGATCGCATCTTTGAATTTGTGTGAAATATAACAAATAATTCCGCTTTGCTTCATTTTTAAATGTTTTGACTTTCACCTGTTTCGCTCCAAGTTTTTTCAGGTCATTAACAAGAACGCTCTGGATTTTTGGATTTTCCACGCAAACAATCACGCCATGCTCCGAACATAATCCAAGATTTTGCATAAGGGGATGCAGTTGCGCTGATATGACAAGTAAACACAACATATCTTGCCTCATTTCACAACCTCCAGCAGATATTCCCATGTGATGGAATCCTCACTAACAAACGAAAAGTGATCCTTGCCAGACTTTACCCATCCCGGTGAATCAGCGACCTGATAGACATGTGCTTCGCGAATTAGTTTTACAAGTATGTCGACCGCATATTTTTTTGCCTTTGGGGTATTTGCCCATATTGAAATGCCTTTGGCTGCCATCCTTTTAAGCACATAAGTTCCACTTCCTATTGACTCGCACTTAAAATATGTATGAACCGTTTGTTCTCCGACATTACAGACCAGACGAAATACTCTTTCGTTTGGGTTATTGGATCGTCGAAAAATTTCCCCTTGTGGATTCCTCATGTTGGTAATTTCCCGCGGTATCGTCGGCACGCTTAGGTTTTTCGTAATTACTCTTATCTCCCCAGTGGATGTCAGCTCAATTGTCTCGTACAGACCGCGTTTTCTTTCATCCGCGCGCTCTTTATTTGCACGTCGAACTTCCTGCGCCCGTATTCGGATATTTTCAGTAATTTCCGCCTTAATCCGCGCTTTGTCGATTTCTCTCATATCACGTCTCACCTCTTCTTGTTCCTTCTGAAGAAGGAACTGCTGGCCCATATCATACGGCATCATGTCTGCCATTTTCTTAACCTCCTTTTGTGCCCACATTTGCTGGAGCAGTCTATAAAAAATCTCTATTTTTATAGTATCCATTGTATTTTTTCTGCTCCACAAAAAGCAATGTGGGCACTTTTTATTTCGATCGCGCGTTCGATGGTCAAAGTATACTCTGTCATATTGTTTTTGTCCAAGCGTGCACGCGTCATTTTTTCTATCATTTCCAGTCCATTTTCTTGACTTTCAATGATTATTTTTGTAATATATACAATATAATTTTGCTTATTTTTGCCTATTTTTTATACATCTTTAATAATTTAATACGCGTCACGTTTTTCCACGCGTCAGAAAGGAGTTCATTATGACCGGATCAAAGGAATACACGCCAAATGAAATAAACGAAATTGCTCAAAGACTCAGAGACCAACGCAAAAAACTACATCTAAGTCAAAGAGCCTTAGGGGAAAAAATTGACGTAAAAAAAGACGTTATCCAACGTCTTGAAAGTGGTAAGTTGAAAATAATTGATGATAAAAAGCTATATTTTTTAGCCGCTGTATTAGATTGCAACCCCGCATACTTGACTTTAGATTCTGATGATCCACGTACTCAACATTCAGATGAAGTACCATACTATAATGCACCTGCCTTTAAATATAGCGCAGAAAGTTTCTTATATAATCACGACTCACTATATTTAGATTTAACATATGCTCAAGAATATATGCACCCTGAGTTTCAAAATGCTTTGGAAGATATTATTAATACATTTGTAACTTTTCACAAGTGTGGTGTTCACTACCCCAATGTTGATGCTGAAACTGCCTCAAAAATTTCTTTAAAAAAATGTGATCAATTTATTAAAGAGCATTTTTTTGAAAAGGAACGACAACGAAGTAAAAACTGGGAGCTTCCCAGAAGACCATCCGATCTTGGTTTCAAATAAACACTCTATATAACTACGACGAGGCACGAAGAATCGTGCCTCATCTATTTATCCATAATTTCAATTTTCCTGTTCCATATACCGAAATGGTGCATATATTATTTCCACACAACTAAAAATCAACTTCTCCATTTCCTGACACATTACTTTCCGCGCAGCTTATATGGGTAAAGAGATAGCTTGTCAAACCTTCATCCACAAAATTTATATAAGAGCAACTCGCAATAACCTGTCTACTGCGAGCTACTCCTCAAGTAACGTTTCTTACACTTCTTTTGTTTCTGAGATTCCAAAAAGGATTCTCGTATAATCCTGCTTTTCATTCAAAATCCGTATTATACAGACGCGGTTACCTTCAATCCTGTAAAACACATAGTTCTTTTCACAAAAAAGGCTTCTATACTCAGTATGAAATCCCGTCGTCTCTGAAAGTTCCTGCCCAAGATAAGGAAACGTAATCAGTTGACGAACCGTCTCTGTAATTTTTCTTAATATCTTTTTTGCAAGGTCTTCATCATCAAATTTCTCTATGATTGATTCCCTGATCTGAAGCAAATCATTCTTTGCCTTTGGCGTATAATATAGTTCCATTTTCAAATCCCCAATGATGCTTCTACTTCGTCAGCAGAAATCCATCCCTCTTTCCTAGCAGACTGTTCTCCTTCTTCTAGCTCAGACATCAGAGCGATTGTTGCCCGCATCTTATCGTATTCTTTCATATCAAGTATGACATATTCTCCACGCCCATTCTTGGTAAGGAACACCGGAGCGCCCTCCTGAGCTTCTTTCAATACCTCTGTGTAATTTCTCAAATCCGAAATAGGTTTTATATTAGGCATAAAATGAACATCCTTTCCATATATTCTGCTTATAGAATACCACTCCTTTCTTTAAATTACAATGCAAATTAACATGTTTATATTATATATAATATAACAGCATTTTATAAAATAACTTCGATCCGATCCTTTTTTCTCCGATAATAGTAAATATTCTCCGACAGTTCCTCGTCACTCGCATAATCTCTGTTATTCTTTTTGACAAGTAATCGTAAAAACTCAGGAGTTTTATCACCACGATCCGGAAGCAGGATTACCTCATGCAGCGAACTCGGCAGGATATAGAGATCCTCTTTTACCTGATCTGCAAATGCTTTTAGCAGATCAAGCCTGAGCATCCCTGTAGCACCATGGTTGCGGTATTCGTTGGTAAGGACATAAGTTTCATCTTTTTGCCCATGGAGATTTACAAACTTATCAAGATACCGTTTTGGATATCCGATTTCCTCGTCTATATGACGGATAATAAATTCTTCTTTCCGAAAGTTATTTTTCGCTATTTCCCATAATTCTTTCTCGGTCACACCCCAATATTGAAGCATACTTCTTTTTACTATGGCACTGGCGATTCCGTCTTCATTTTTCGCCAGAATAATTCTGCAATAAACAGCCAGATCGAGATACTTCTTATAAGGTATCTCTTTTAATTCTGCTTGATTACACTCCAAGTTAACAATACGGATTGTAATCCTGGACTGTGCTTCTTCCCATGACTCAAAATATTGTCCTACATAGAAGTCCGGCTTTGCATGATAAAGTCCGATCACAAAGCCTGCGCACACTGTCAGATCTGCGCCTGCACAATACTGATCATACAGGCTTTCAGCATAGACCAGAGGTTTCAGGCCATTTATGCCGTCATCAATCCCGACTGCATCTTTGATGCTATCTTTCTTATTAATCGGAATGATGTCTGCTTTTATCGTTTTCCCCAGTTTCTCCGCAACTAAACTGAGAATCTTCTTTTTAAATTCATCATACCCCATATTCTTCATCATATTTTCCGCCTTTATGCCAACGATTCTGCTAACAGTCTGATACAAAATTGAAAACCGCTTATAAATCCCTGCTCTTGCCCGATAATCGTAGCACTACACAGCAGCAGTTCCAGCCTTTCTTTATCCAGTTCTTCTATTGGGGTTTCTAAAAGTACAGATAACCGATCACTCATGGCAAGGTCATCTGTACCGGTTTCGTTCTGCATTTTCGAATAAATTTCTTTAAATATTTTCTCTATCAGCATAATTTGCTCCTCCAATTTTTTGCTGTAAGCAATTCTATGGATTTTATCCAAAGGCACTATTTTCCTACGCTGCAATCTCCAGTTTCCCGCTTCCTTTCCGATAATGGTATACCTCATCCGAGAGGCGGTCCATTTCATCCACCATGTCATGGTTTACCGACCGGACCATTCTTCTCAACTCGTCCACAGGTATTTCATTATCTTTTAAAAGCAGCACTTCATGAATCGAACTGGGCAGTATGTAAAGATCGCACCCGCTCCAATCAGCGAACTTCTCCAACAAGTCTGTCCTAAGCATACCTATTGCGCCCCGGCTCCGATATTTGTTCGTAAGTACATACAGTGAAGGCTCAAATTTATTCTGATACGGCAGTCCGATTATGCATTTCCCGGGGAAGATACTTCTAAGAACTTCTTTTACATTTTTTATGTCAAATTCTTCTGTCGCCAGATTAGAAAAAGCTGCCTCCCACAGTTCTTCTTTGCTGATTCCCCACTCTTTGAGCATATAGTTTTGGACAATCGTACTGGCAACTCCATTCTCATTCTTATCGATGATAACCCGGCAGTACAGGACCAGATCAAGGAAATCCATGTGCGGTATTCCTGACATAGCATCTTCATTCCACGCTTTATTGATTACTGACATCTCGATTTTCCCGCGAGTAGCTTCCCATTTTCCATATGCTGTATCTATATCGATCTCCATGGCAGAACGGTAAACTTTTAAAGTGAATCCAATGCAGGCTGATAATTCCGCCCCGGCGCAGTACTGGCTGTAAATGCTGTCCAGATAGATTAGCGGCTGCAGACTATCTTCTTTGTCCGAAAATGCGATCGCTTCTTTTTCGGTTCCATTATTTTTCCGGATTGCAGTGATCTCCACTGTCACATCCTCATCTGTTTTTTCACGCACCCTTTTTAATAATTCCCTTTTAAATTCATCATAGTTTAACATTATTATCCTCTCCGTTTCTTATTGATTATGCTGTCTGCTCTGTATATTCTGTATCAAAAATGTTTTCGCCCTGAATCTCTGACATATCTTCCGCGATCTTATTTTTAATCGTTTCGTCTGTTGAGAGGGCTCGCCTGAAATCAGCTTTGAGAGGGGCATACTTCAAAGCCAACTTGAGCACACTCTTACGCGCCATTGCATTATAATTCGTTTTCCATGGACTGAATGAAGAATCAAACGACTTGGAATATTCTTTCGCATATACGTCCACAGCCTCTTTACTCATAACCTCAAACCCAAATCCGCCATTGACGAGTTTGAAAAGACCGTAGAAAAGCCTCAGCTCCCCACGGTCATACAGTGCAGGTCTGTGCTCCAGTTTCGGATTCAGACCAAGTTCATATTCAAATTCGTCATTCTCATAGACTGCCTGTGCAGAAATGATCTGCATCTGAGGATTACGGTATCCCAAGTCGATCAGCCCTTTATATCCGATCTGGAACTGGCACTCCATTGTTCCTTTATTATTAAACGGGATCAGATACGCCTGCCCGAGAGGTGTATTAGGCTCAAGTCCTAGCTGTGCCGCATTCATTAAAGCCGCAAGGAAACTCATTTGTGTACACTCCTGCAGTTTAGGTGTTGTGTTCAGTGCAGAAAGCGCCATCCTACAAAAACGCTCCGGTGTAATGATATCCGGCAGTGCCTTTTTAATCTCCGGTTCCATTGCACGGATCAGGTCTGCAATACTCATAGATCTTGTCAGTTTCTTTTCTCCTGTTTTCGTTTCCGCTTTCTTTGCAAGTTCCTCTTTTACACTGTTTGTAGCTCTCGCTGCCATTTTCCTAGTCCTCCTTCAATAAGATTTTAAGAATCCAATATAATAATTTTTCTCTGTATTTCATTTCCCTGACCTCAAAAGCGACAGGACCGGAAAATCCTGCCGCCTTATCCATATATTTCATATCCCATGTACAATCTCTGAAATCAATTCAATAAGCTGTTCTTTGAAAAGTATCAGAAATATAATTACCACCACTAAAATAATACATAGCTTTATGACACTAAACTTCATTACGTTTTAACCTCTCCTATGCTGCTTTCACTGTAAATCTCCGGCTTGTGGTTTCCCTCCGGTATTTTTCATAGATCTCCGGCTGTTCTGCTTTCAGACGCTTTTCATCTATGCTGCTCCGGCTGATGTTTTTCCATGATACCCGGTAATGCTCATTTTCAGCTATTTCCGCATCGCCAAGATATAATTTCAGTTCCTGATCGATCTGACGTTTTTCCGTCTCTATCTTCTCCAATAAAGAAAGGATCTCCTGTCTGCGCTTCAATCGTTCATCAAAACCTGTCAATGGTATGGTAATGCTCTTAGATTCTTTGAATCGTTCTGCAATCGCCGCATCCGCTGTTTTAGAACCGTCAGGATCAGGAATGACCTGTTTTAGTACATATTCATTCCAAAACTCTTTCTCCATGCGAATCAGATTTTCGATCACTTCATCATCTCTTTCAATCCTGTAATATTTAAAGTCTCTCCCATAGATCAGCACGGCAATATACCATGAGTCCGCATTACACACGCTCATATAGTGGTAGCATTGAAGCTGATACGAAAGCGGGATCTTATCATCCCGCCATTTTTCTTCTGAATACGGACTTGCTGTCTTGCACTCTAATCCTGCGTTCTCACCAACGATCATACGGTCAACATCAGCAAGCATGAACGGATTCTTTTCATCATAGAACATAGCGTTTGCGCGTCTTACTTTCTTTCCAGATGCCTCACAGAAACGCCTTGCTACATATTCTTCAAGCTCTCTCCCCTGTCTCATAGCTTCATTATCAACGTCCTCTATCGAATCAGAAGTCTTATCATAGTAGACCTGGATCGCGGTACGGTATGGGTTCAGCCCGCATACCGCACCCGCATCCGAACCGCCGATTCCTTGTTTTCTGTATTTGAGCCAGCTTTCTTTATCAATATTACGTGTAGATATTAATTTTTTCATGCCGCCTGATCCTCCTTTTTATCGCCTGTATGGCAATTTTGTATTTCACCAAGTGATCTGCAAAGCGACTCCTGTAATTCCTGCATATGGGAATCCTCTTCTTTCATCCATTTCTCATAAAGAAAAGCCAACAGGTTCGGATAAAGAATGATTGTTTCTAAAATCTCTTTTCCCAACTGTTGGCTCATTTCCAGCAAAAGCTCATATATTGTGATTATTGTATCCACCTGATAGGCACATGCCATTATTTCGTCTAAATCCATTTTTGCAATCTTGTCTTTGAACTGTTCCAATTCTTTCCCTATCTTGAAACAAAACAAGACTTCTAAATCTTCTCTTGACATCCTGTTCCTCCTATGCAGCCATACTTACAAGCTGATAAGCTCTGTCAATCAGAGGATTACCGTCTACGGTTTTAGAAAACAGATTCTCTTTATACTTTGCAGTCTGTCTCAACGGCTTTACATGGGTAGCAAAGTCTGATACTGCATTGATAAATCTGTAAGCATTCTTTCCGGTATCTTTCAGATCGGGAGCATCAAAATA
>ERZ1643246.4924-NODE-4924-length-10162-cov-3.489463_pt1 | contig 10162 bp, 8 predicted proteins | sample MGYA00579265_ERZ1643246 | MGnify/ENA primary metagenome ERZ1643246 (study PRJEB29033, sample SAMEA4952261) | chicken gut metagenome | biome: Broiler Chicken; feature: Gastrointestinal Tract; material: Caecum | place: Ireland | collected 2018 | study: Broiler...
GATATTTCAGACGGAGACTCTGCCCGCGCACTTATTCGACAAAGAGTTTAATAAAAGTCTCCGTCCCCACTTCGATGCGTTGAATCTTCTTTCGAAAAACTCGTCGGAACTCGTCAAAAAGGGATATATCGATATCATTATCGGAAGCCTCTTGGAGCATTATCAAACGATACCGGCTTCCGCCACGCCGAAAATCAGCACGATTATGGAAGCGTTGAATTATATTGACGAGCATTATACCGAACCCCTTTCGCTCGATTCGATTTCATCCGTGTTCGGATATAATAAATATTATTTTTCGCGCCTGTTCAATACGTATATCGGAGAAAACCTGAATAACTATATTAATATGGTACGAATCCGCAATCTGGTTTCTTCGGCCAAAAAGAAGGATAATCCCAATCTTTCGGAATTGGTTTTTGAAAACGGTTTCGATTCCATGACGACTTTTTATCGTAGCTTTTCCAAATTTTACGATCGTTCTCCCACGGAAGTTTTCAAAAAGAGCTAAAAAATCCCCCGTCGATGACGGGGGATTTTATGATGCAAAAGATTCGGGGGAATAAAGATTCAAACGACCATTCGCATGCTCATTGCTCTGAGCCGATTTAGCATTTTCAATTTTTCTTCCATATCTTGGGTAATTTTTTCACTTCTTTCGGAGTTCATCAGTTCGGGCTGTCCGAGGTTAATTGCTTCTTTAAGGATTTCCAAAGCAGAAAGAGCGTTGTGCCAAATATCGGCAAGGACATTCAGTTTTTTAGGTTCTCCGAACATATAGCTGCACTGTTTCATGAGAATTCGGAAAAAGTTGGTATATTTGACCGCAAATTCCGACCAAGACGACAATTCTTCCACGGTCCAGCTTTTTTCCAAAAGCATGCGATAAAAAGAGGCGTATTGTATGTAATTTCTTTCGCAGAAATCCTTTTTGAGCTTATTCATGGCATCGGCCCGAAGATAGAGCGGACATTTCTTTGCGATTTCCAACTGAACGGCAGAATCGGGAGAAGCGAAACGTTCTTCAAAGGAATGGTAAGTTTGCTCGATTACTTCAAACGGAATTTCTTTTTCGGTAAAATGGAAAATCGCGATTCCGTCGTTTTCTCCGACGGTAAACGTCTTCCGTTTGAGGTCGAAGCCATAAATCAGTAAATAATGAGGAGCATGTTTCTGATTATAGTATTGAATCCTCGAAGGGAGGTAGAAACTGTCCGCACCCAAAATCACGGGATTTCCTGCACGGATCGCGGTACATAATTGTTTAACGACGTCTTGAAAGCGCACTCTTTTTTGGCAGACGCCCGTCAAAGCGTTAAATTCGCTGTCACTCAGGATTTCATGTTCGTGGATATCGAGTACCTGCGTATCCTCGTTGAAATCGAGATCGATCGTATAATTGCAGACGACGTAATCCGCGGGAATCCCGAAAGCGCCGTAAGCGGCGACGAGTTGCTGATAAAAACAGTTTCTGAACCAACAATCATTGTAGTGCGTAATGTTCTTCAATACTTTCTTTTGCATCATTTTTTTCCCGAGGATTGTTTTTTTAATTTCCTCGGCCTCCTTCAAATTATTTATTTTTGTCGTAAAGTGGTAAAACGTTGTCCGCCCGACACGCGAAAACATTTTTATGCAACGAGAGAATTTTCAGCTCCCGAAAGTAACAGGCCGACATAGTATTCCACTTTTCCTTCCAGATCATCCGCCTGAATATCCAGAAAGTATGGAAGTCCGTTATATGTAAACTTTATCAGCGCAACTTTTCTTTGCCCTTTATCGGTATATCCATATTCAACTTGAATTCCGGAAATCGTCATCGAATCTGGAAGATTTTCATACATTTTCAGTTTACTGAATTTCTTATCCGGTAAAAGAAGAATTTGTAAAGACAGCTCGTCCACGGTCATCTCTTCTGTGATAAACATCAACCGTTGGCTAAAAAACGTTAATTCTCCTGTATCTTCTAATTTTCCGCTCATAGTATTTCCCATTCCCATAGGACCGATCATATCGTCGGAATAATACAGAATATCAAGATTGTTGCTTTCGATAAAATCTTGAGGATCTTCAACTACGCTATTGATGATTACTCCGTCATCGAGATAGTTTTCTTCTTTTTCCTCAAATAACATATTTATATATTTTTCTAATTTGCCTGTTGCGTCATCGGTTTGAATTTCCAAATAATATGGAATACTCTCATAAGTAAATTTTGCTAAAATTTGTTTCATTCCGTTTTCTTCATTAATCAAATATTGTATATGAATATCGGAAATATAGATATTTTGATTTACGCTATCATATAATTGTAGCATGTCAAATTTACAATCGGTCATTAGTTGAATTTTTAACTGTACATTATCCGCAAAATTTTCCTCTACTACAATCATATCTTGAGAAATCAGAGCTAATTCATTAGTTCCCTTTATAGTAATACTTTTTGAAATTATATTTTCACCTGTATAATAAACTACTTCAAAATTATTTTTTTCAACAAAATCTTCAATATCCTCTATTGAATGATTTTCTAAATTACTTTCTATATAATATTTCTGTTCCTCCTTTTCATTTGTGTAATTAGAAAGATAAACAGGGACAAATATTCCTACTCCAACGGCACATATCGTAATACTCGCAACAATAGCCTGCCAATGAATCCGGCGTTTCGTATGTTTTTCTCTAAAAATTTCGTACTTCACTTTCGGGACTAAATTATCGTTTGTTTCGTATATTTCCGGAAGATCTTTGAATTCTTCCCATTTGTCTTTCTCGTTTTTCATAGTTGCTCCTTTAATTTTTCTTATGAAATCGTCATAATTAAAGCATCTTCTATATTTAGATAACTATTAAGTTCTAGATATCCTTGATCTGCGCCACTATATCCACTACTCACATGTAAAAAAGTATCTGTACGGAAATTTATATCATTTTTATAATAAGCAATCGTCTGATAACCGTATACCATCATCATGTGCCCGACATTGGCATTTTCTTTTACTACGCTAGTCAGATGTTCCGTATGAACAATTCCGTATACAAAATTATACCTGCTGCAAAAAATCACTCCTACTTTATTTTGATCGATAGCATCTTTCAGGGCGTCCAAATCCACCGTTTTAGAGTCTTCGTAAAAGGAGGTATAAGATAAATCATATCCCGCATTATCGACATATTCCGATAAGCCGTTCAAAAATTGGCTTTCCGATGTTCCGCCGCTTCCGACATTCGTATCCATCAACTCATACAAAGTTTCTAATACGTTCGTAGTCTCCGGCTTTGCCATATCCATGTAATAGTAATATCCCTGTTCAAAAGGTATTCCCGGCGTATAATTAGGAATCAGATTTTCATACCATCTGTCATAAAAAGCCACAACGTTTGTTCCTGCTGCCGGAGCACAGGTATTTGTTATGCTGCCATTCAAATTTCCAAAGGAAGGGGCCGAGTAATGTTTTACATTTTCTACAATCTCTTTATAATCGTATTCAACTTCATAGGTAGCATCTGCGATTTCCCCCGGGCCTCCGTATATAAAATCGTCATCGCCGTCAGCGCAATAAAAAGTATCGTTTGCCGTGGCGGCCTCGTCTGCTTTTACGGCTTGTCCGACCAACGGCCCCATGTTCAGCACCGCGAAGGCCGCGCAAAGCGCCGCAACCGTTATCTTGGATACCCTGTTAATTTTTTTTACTTCTTTCATAAAAATATAAACTCCTTTGTACGTTATCATAATATATAACAATTCAGAGAGGGCTTTCGTACGAGAAAATTTTATTCTTTTTTATAAAATTTTCTCAACCGCTCTTCCAAACGGCTGATTTGACTCGCAATCGTACTTTTCGGTTTGTTGTAAATCTTTGCAATTTCGTTGTAAGAAAACCGAAACCAAAAATGATAGACAACCAACTCCTTTTCATAAGGGGTCAGTTGCTTAAAAATTTCGTTAATCAACAGATGTTGATCCAGATAATTTCGGTCTTCCTCATTCATCCAAACCCGACTTCTCATGGCGTTAAGTTCTGTCAAAGAACAAATCCGTTTTTCTTTTTTCAGTCTGTTCTTTGCCAAATTTTTCAAAATCGTCGTAAGCCACGCGCAAGCGTTACTTCCGGGTTTATATTTATGCGCCTTTTTGGAAATCACATAATATAAATCGTGTACCGTATTTTCAATATCGGCTTTCTGATAAAAGTATTTGTTTCCGATTGTATACAAAGTTTTTCCTATTAAACGATGAATCTCGTCCAAGGCGTCAAGATTTTTCTGTGCTAATTGAATCAACAAATCTCCTAAAATTTCGTTTAGCTCTCTTTCCATCTTTCTTATGTAATCCCTTAATATCGGTATATCGTTGGTTTAAGTTTCTCAGTATTTTTGTATAATTCCGATCTCTATGCTTTATTTCTATTTTCAATATTATTTCACATTCATCTTTATTATACCATATTATTCCTTCATGTCAAATAATTTCCATTCCATTTATTCCATATTTTGGAAATCTATAACAATTATAACAAAATTTTCCATGTCCCTCATTTAAATTGCATATTTTCTCTCATGAAATCTGTCTGAAATCTTTGCTCCGATCTCCTTTCACGCTTCTTTTCAGCCCCTTTCAGGCAATAAAAAAAACGCCGCCCAAAGCGACGCTTTTTTATTTTTATCCGCAAAATTCAAGAATTATTAATCATTGTTTTTCGCTAAATTTTCATCCTTTGTCTCCTCCGAGGAAAAGCGATATTTTCGTCCGAAGATAAGTCCAATCCCGAAAGTAAATATTTCCGTGACGGGCATCACCCACCAGAGCGCGGCACCTCCCAAAAATACGGGCAGAAGAAAGGTTAACAACCCGCTCAGAAAAATTCCGCGAACCAGAGAAATCGTCAAAGCTCCCGTCGGACGCATGATCGCCTGATAATAATACGTAAAGAAAATATTCGCGGGCAAAAGGAGAAAAGACAGCGCATAAATTCTGAATATATTCGGAGCTATCTCCTCGATTGCGGCGTTCGTTTTCATAAATCCCCGCACGATGGAAAGCGGCAGGATTTCCGCCACCGCAAACGCGATGACGCCGAGAATCAAGGCGGAAAAAATTCCATATCGTTCTATGCGAAGGATATTTTTCTTTTCTCCGGCCCCATATGCCTGGGACACGATAGGCTGAGCCGCCTGTCCGACGCCGTAGGAAAGGCTCTGCACCAATACGGAGACGTTGATGATGACCCCGTAAACGGCCAAAGCGTCGGCGCCGAGATATTTCATGATCTGATTATTGAACAGCATCGTAAGAACGCCCAGGGCCAAATCCACGACGAATACGGAAAATCCTGCGATAAAAACGGCGGCCGCTTTACGGAAAAATGCGTCGGGACGCGCAAATTTCAAGCCGTTCTGCCGAGAGAAAAAATGCGAAACGAGAATCCCGACGGCGAGAACTTGTCCGAGCGCCGTAGCCAGCCCCGCGCCCTCCGCGCCCATATCCCGCACGAATACGAAAAAATAATCTCCGACGATATTGAACACGCCGCCCGTAATGACCGCGGCCATGGCTTTCGTCGGCGCGTTATCGTTGCGGATAAAGCAGGACAGAAATTGTCCCATCGTAAAGAGCGGCATGGAAAACTTCATCCATGTAAGATACTTTTTCGCCAAAGGCAAAAGCGTGTCGTCCGCTCCGAACAACCGCAGGAGAGAATTTTCAAAGACCAGAAGCACGCCCCAGATGAGCAAAGCGACGACCACCGCACAGACAAACGCCACGGTAAAGATTTCTCGCCCGCGCTTTTCATCGCCCTCGCCGCGGGCCTTGGACATGAGAGAACCGCCTCCCACGCCGAACAACAAGCCCAGACTTAAAATAATCGTCCAGATCGGCATGACTACCGACAGGGCGGCCGTACCGTTCGCCCCCTCGTATTTCCCTACCATGATCGCGTCCACTATGGAATAGATGGAAACGATTACGGCACTCCCCAGTCCCGCAAACAGATAACGAAGATAGGTTTTTCCCAAAGTCTTGTGCTGCGAAGCCATATCCACCTCAAAAAAACACCGGACAAGAAGTCGGTTTCACCCCGACCATCTTATCCGATGCATAAATCGTGTTTATGTCACCTTCCGATGATTCACGTATGAGACATTTTATCAAAAAAAGTTCTTTCTGTCAAACATTTTATCGGGTTTTACGGTCACTTTTTAACCGTTTTTCACGAATTTTTCCGATGGGCAGAGCCGCAGATATTTGTCTTTTCAGCCCGGATTTTCCCAAGTATACGACCGCACAGATCGCCGTCATCGTCATGCCGAAAATCCCCAGCGCGGGATAAACGGTTGCCACAATGTTTTTGAAACCGATAAAGGAACAGCACTCCGTCACGACAAACAAAACCCACTTTCCGGCCGTTCCGAATTTCCGCCCCGCCAAATGATAGAGGGGATAAAAAGCAGATAACAGGGACGTCAATATTCCTCCCCCCGCAATAATCGGAAAAAACGTTACTCCTCCCAACACATACGACAACGGCAAATCGAAGGAAAACGAAGTTTTGTCCGAACAAACGGCGGACAATATAAGGCCCACGCTGAGAGCGATGATCAGTGCGGAAATCAGGCAGCAGCGCGAAGCCGCACTGTCTTTCAGCTCGGCCCCGAGATCGCAGAGCACGGGCATGGAAAGAAACGTATTCATCGAAACGTACAGATAAACCGATAAAACCGAACCGAAAGACGCGCGGGGCGGCTCCGACGGAGACAGCCCTCCGAAAGAAAATATGAGCACGACCACGGAAACGAGCACGACGGGCATGACGACGAGATTCACCGTACCTATTCCCCCTACGCCTTTTTCGGCCACAAAACAGGCAAACACCAGAAACGCGAGAGTCAGAAAGGGCTTCGCCTGCGGCAAAAGGGAGTTCAGTCCCGAAAGCATTCCCGCACACGAAACGAACGAACCAAACAGGATCACCGCTTTTACGGTTTTCGAAAACCGCCCGAAAATCCCCTTCAAGGCGCCCTCAAACCCGCCGTAAATCCGTCCGAGCCGAACGCATAAAAGAAAGAAAAAGAAAAAAAGCAATCCTGCATAATATACGGTTGAAATGCGAAAATATCCAAAAAATTGCAGCAGTTCCCGACCGGAAACAAACCCCGCGCCGATCACCGAGCCCACCATGGTGAAAAGTGCCCTCAATCCCTTTGTTTTCCTCACATTCCGCCTCCTTTTTTCCAATTTCACGAAGTACGAGAAAAACACGTATTAAACACACGGCAAACACATTCCGAACACAAAAGATTTTTGTCTTTTAACTGCCCTTTTTCTCTTATGACAAAAGGGATTGAGCCTTGTTTTTCTCCTCTTTTAATAAACGCAAAAAATCGGCGGTTTAGAACAACCGCCGAAAAAATTCGCGACATTTGAAAAAAATTTTAAGAAACGAGGCAAGGGCAACGGGAACCGAAAAACGGCTTAAATCGTTCGGGCAGAGAAGAGGGCTCTCGGGAAAGAATCTTCGGAAAAAATTTTTTGATTTCGGCTTTCCCGAAGTTTATCTTGCTCCGCCGCCGCCACCGCCGTGGCCGCCGCCCGAAAATCCGCCGAAATGACCTCCGCCGCCGCTTCGGCCTACGCCCGATCCGATGCTGCTTTGCGGGCGGCTCATCATTCCGGACGTCGCGTGGCGCAGACAACTGCTGAAAATCATATAATCGAAGACCGACGCGCCCGATCCGATATACCAGGAGGGAGCTTCGAGAAGTATATCCTTGAATTTATCCTCCCACTCCTTCGTTACTCCCAGCACCTGCGCGTACGGCAGAACATCGTAAAAGAGTTCCGGATTTTCTTCCAGCATGAATTTGATTCTATCCGATTCCGTCACCGTAATAAATTCCTTAAACCCTAAAATCTCGCCCAAAATTTCCGCATACTCCTTCGTCGGGGATAACGAAGTCAGACCGATGAAAAGGCACCCCCAAGCGAATATTCCGACGGCGAGCTTCTCCCAAGGATTGAGAAGGTGTTTCGCCATAAAAAGCATATATAACACCGTAATGACCGCCGCCAACAGAATCAACGGCACAAACGACCAGAAATACGCCCTTTTGTTTTTCTTATATCGGTAATTGACATTCTTACGAAGAAGCATTCCCACGAGAACGACGGGAATCACCATGATCCAAGAAAACCAATATTTATATCCTCCGCCTACCCCCAAAGAGCTGAAAAACGACGAAAAGAAAAACAGCAACGCCGCAAAAACTCCGCCCAAGATCAGACCCCACTCCGAACGCCGCTCGAAGTGTACGATATCCTTGGTATCCACCAGCGTCCGCACTTTATCCGCCGTCTTATAAAATTTATTTTCCAGAAAGGATACGCGCACGCTGTCCATGCCCCCAAAAAGCCCCTCGAACAACGTCCGTTGATAAGACGGTATATTCTCCGGCAAATCCGCACGTCTCATCAAAACGGGATCGTCTTCCTTTTCCAGATTGATGAACAGCCAGCCCTTGGACGCAAACCAATAGATCATCGAAACGATGTCCTCGTCGTTCACTTTCCCGTCGATGAGTTTCCCCATGCGCAAAGGATCCATGTCCTTCGGCGCCTTTAAGCCCACTACGGGAATAATTTCCCGCCGCTTCTTAAAAATCAGCGACGCGCCGAACGCCGCGGCCACCGCCGCGATTCCCGCCAAAAGAATCCAACCCATTCGGGACGTAAAAATCCGGGAAGCCGTATAGCCCGCCAAAGCTCCCCCTCCCAGCGAAAAGCGCAGCGTCACCGCCGCCGCCATCGATTCGCCGTACGTATCGTTATAAACAATCGGAAGGCGCTCCGCATGCATGGAAAGACTCTTCCCCGACACCGAAGTTACCTCCACATACTTGTTGGAAGTACTCCCGAATCCGCCGCTGTACACGTCATACGAATCCAGAACCCCCGGGAAAGAAATATTTATCGTCACGTCGTTGAGCTCCACGGGCCAGCCCGCTCCGATGACGTCCAACAACATTCCGTCCTTTACTTCGTCGCTCGACGAAATCATCGTATACGAAATATGATACGTCCAGCGCGCACCTTCATAGGCGTTCCCTACACAGTTCACGTCGATAAAACCGCTCGTGTCGGGATTCGACGCCACATACCACGAAAATGCTTCGTTTCCCGGACATTCCGCCGAAAAATCAAAATATTCGTCTCCCTGATCCACGGGCAGACTCCGATAAAACATCGTAAGCCCGCTTCTCAAAAAACGTACGGTGATACTCTCCCGAACCGAAATTTTACGGTCGGATGCAACGGACATATTCACTTCGTATTTCTCCACCGCAAGAGAAGCCAATCCTTCCCCCGCGGCGCGCACGGTCTTCTCTCCGCCGCCGAATATTCCCGCTATAAAAAGCGCCGGGAGGAGAAGCAGTAAAATTAATGCTCCCCTCGCGGCAAAAGAAAATCTGTTTCGGAATTTTTTCATAAAATTAAAATTGCACCTTGATATTTTTCCGCTCTTCCGCACTGTCGAGTTCAAAATACGGAAACTTTTTATATCCCTTCTTATTCGCTATCACGTTCGAAGGAAATACTTCGATTTTGATATTGTACGACTTTACCGTTCCGTTATAATATCTACGCGCGCTTTCCAGTTCGCTCTCGATGTCTTTTAACTGCCTTTGCAAATCCAAAAAGTTCGCGTTCGCCTTTAAGTCCGGATAGCTCTCCCCGACCGCCGTGATAAGCGTGCGCAAAGAACCCGAAAGCTCCTTTTCCGCCGCCATTTTCGCCTCCGGCCCCGACGCCGACATCGCCGTATTCCGCGCCGCAATCACCTTTTCCAGCGTACCGCTCTCGTGCTTGGTATACCCTTTCACCGTCTCTACGAGATTGGGGATCAAATCGTATCTCTTTTTCAAAAACACGTCGATGGTGGCCCACGCTTCCTCTACCTTATTTTTCAGGCGTATCAGCGCGTTCGACGTGCTTATCCACCACGCGACAACCGCTATCACCACGATGACGACGACCGCAACGACGACGATTCCGACAATTGCGCCCGTACTGATCAACAATGCATTTTTCATGATTATTCTCCTCATTAAAATCTTTATATTTCTATTATACTATATTCCGGAGAAAAAATCAACAGAAAAAAAA
>ERZ1643246.4926-NODE-4926-length-10157-cov-4.493764_pt1 | contig 10157 bp, 10 predicted proteins | sample MGYA00579265_ERZ1643246 | MGnify/ENA primary metagenome ERZ1643246 (study PRJEB29033, sample SAMEA4952261) | chicken gut metagenome | biome: Broiler Chicken; feature: Gastrointestinal Tract; material: Caecum | place: Ireland | collected 2018 | study: Broiler...
TAACTTGAAAAACCTTTATTTTAAAGGGAGAATCACTTGACAATATAGGGAGGTGACAGATAATGCCGGGACCGGGAAGAATGAGGGGACCAGCCCCCAAGGTAAAAAATCCGGGGAAGCTTATGGCCAGAATTATGGCTTATGTGGGGAAAAAATATCGGATCTCATGCATTATCGTGGTGATCTGTATTTTCATCGGTGTATTGGCAAATGTACAGGGAACCATGTTTATGCGGGATCTGATTGACAGTTATATTCTGCCTCTGATCGGGCAGGAACATCCGGATTTTGGCCCGCTTCTGGCGGCTATCTGCCGGGTGGGAGCGTTTTATGCGGTGGGTATTTTATCCACGTTTGCTTACAACCGGATCATGGTTTATGTGACCCAGGGAACGCTGCGCAACCTTCGGGTGGATCTGTTCTCTCACATGGAAAGCCTGCCGATCCGCTATTTTGATACACATCCCCACGGGGATATCATGTCGGTGTATACCAACGATATCGATACGCTGCGGCAGATGATCAGTCAGAGTATCCCGCAGCTTCTGAACAGCGTCATCACCATTGTCAGTGTTCTTGTCAGCATGATTATTCTCAGTATTCCGCTGACGCTCATCAATATGGTGATGGTGGCCATTATGCTGGTGACCACAAAAAAACTGGCGGGATTAAGCGGCCGCTATTTTCTGTCTCAGCAGAGGGATCTGGGTAAGGTCAACGGTTATATTGAAGAGATGATGGAAGGACAGAAAGTGGTAAAGGTGTTCTGCCATGAGGAAGAGAGTATCGAAAAATTCAATGAGATCAATGACCAGTGGTTTGAAAGTTCCGACAGCGCCAACAAATACGCCAATATGCTGGGACCTGCCAATGCGCAGCTGGGAAATGTCAGCTATGTGGTCTGTGCCATTTTCGGCGGTATTATGGCGACGTACGGAGTGGGCGGTCTGACACTGGGCGGTCTGGCCAGCTTCCTGACTTTTAACAAAAGCTTCAGCGGGCCCATCAATCAGGTGAGTATGCAGCTGAACGCGGTGGTGATGGCGCTGGCGGGCGCGGAACGGATTTTTGCTCTGATGGATGAGGAGCCGGAAAAAGACGAAGGCTATGTAACTCTGGTAAATGCGGAGACGGGACCGGACGGCCAGATCCGGGAGACAGAAAAACGAACCGGAACCTGGGCCTGGAAACATTACCATAAGGCAGAAGGCACCACCACCTACCGGAAACTGGAGGGGGATGTGGTGTTCAATGGAGTGGATTTCGGCTATGATGACCGGAAAATCGTGCTGCACGATATCCGGATGTACGCCGAGCCGGGCCAGAAGATTGCCTTTGTGGGTTCCACCGGCGCGGGAAAAACCACTATTACCAATCTGATCAACCGTTTTTATGATATTCAGGACGGAAAGATCCGCTACGATGGTATCAATATCAATAAAATCAAAAAGGCAGACCTGCGCCGCTCCCTGGGAATCGTGCTGCAGGATACCCAGCTGTTTACGGCTACGGTAAAAGAAAATATCCGGTATGGAAAACTGGACGCCACAGACGAAGAAGTGATAGCGGCGGCAAAGCTGGCCAATGCGGACAGTTTTATCCGCCGGCTTCCCAACGGTTACGATACCATGCTCACCAACAATGGTTCCAATCTGAGCCAGGGACAGCGGCAGCTGATCGCTATTGCCAGGGCCGCGGTGGCAGATCCGCCGGTACTGATACTGGACGAGGCCACCAGCTCCATCGATACCCGAACGGAAAAGCTGGTGCAGGATGGCATGGATAAGCTGATGAGCGGCAGAACCACTTTCGTCATCGCCCACCGGCTGTCCACTGTCCGCAACAGTGACTGTATCATGGTACTGGAGCAGGGAAGGATTATTGAGAGAGGAACCCATGAACAGCTGATGGAACAGAAGGGAAGATATTATCAGCTTTATACAGGAGGAGCTGCGCTGGCATGAACATGAGAATCATAATCTCTCCGGCTAAAAAAATGGTGACGGATAATGACTGGCTGGCGGCGGAACAGCTGCCCTGTTTTCTGGACAGGACGGAACAGATCCGCCGGTATCTGGACAATCTGACCTATGAAGAACTGAAACAACTGTGGGGATGCAGCGATAAGCTGGCCAGGGAGAACGAGCTGCGGCTGAGACAGATGCGTCTGGAAGAGAATCTCACCCCGGCGCTGCTGGCCTATGAAGGGATCCAGTATCAGTACATGGCGCCCCGGGTATTTACCGACGGCCAGTGGAAATATGTCCGCGAACATCTGCGGATTCTCTCCGGATTTTACGGCGTACTGCGTCCCACGGACGGGGTAGTGCCTTACCGGCTGGAAATGCAGGCGAAGGCGGATGTGAACGGCGCCGGGGATCTCTATGGGTTCTGGGGCGCGGATATCTGGCGGGAAATTTCCAGGGATACAGACATGATTTTGAATCTGGCATCCAAAGAGTATTCCCGCTGTGTGGAACCATACCTGTGTCAGACGCCTCCCATGGTTACCTGTGTGTTCGGAGAAAAAAAGGGAGAAAAGGTGGTTCAGAAGGCCACGCTGGCAAAGATGGCCAGGGGAGAGATGGTCCGTTATCTGGCGGAATGTGACGCCAGGGATCTGGAAACAGTCAGAAATTTTCGGGGACTGGATTTTCGGTTTATCCCGGAGCTTTCCGGGGAAAGCCGGTATGTATTTCTCCGAAATACGTCTGCCTGACGATTCATGGGCTGCCGCCTGTTCTGGGCCGGGCTCTCCCGGGACCTGATGATGGCAAACCCGGTGTTAGGAAGATAAGTATGGATTGCTTTTTCAGAACATTTGTATTAGTCTGGAAGAAAAGAAATTAAAAGGAAAAAGACGGAAGGGAGATATGGAAATGCTTTTTATTGAATACCCGAAATGCAGTACCTGCAAAAAGGCGAAAGCCTGGCTTGTGGAAAAAAACGTGACCTTTGAGGACCGAAATATTGTGGAGGAGAATCCCACAAAGGAGGAACTGTCCGCATGGATTGCCAGGAGTGGTCTTCCGGTAAAGCGGTTTTTCAATACCAGCGGCATGAAGTACAAGGAACTGGGACTGAAGGACCGGCTGGCGGATATGAGTATGGAAGAGCAGATTTCCCTGCTGGCGTCCGATGGGATGCTGGTGAAACGGCCGCTTCTGGTGGGGGAAACCTGTGTGATTCCCGGATTTAAAGAAAAGGAATGGATCATGGCCCTGGGACTGGAGGCGTAAAGGATGAACGAGACACAGATGAAGGAACTTGCCCGGAGGGAAGGGTTTGACAACGCGGAATTTCTGGGGACCAATCAACTGCAGTTTGATTCCGCACTGCGCAGGTACTGTGAAGAAAATGCCTGCGGCAACTACGGGAACAATTATGCCTGTCCCCCTTCCTGCGGGACTCCCGGACAGATGGAGGAACAGGTTCGCAGGTATGACCGGGCACTGGTGCTGCAGACGATTCAGAAAGTGGAGGATCTGACGGATTCCCGGCAGATCCGGGAAGCCAGAGCGCTGCACAATGAACGGACCTGGAATCTGTCGGAGCGGTTTGAGGAGGAGGGCATCACGGGCCTTCGGATCATGGCCGGACCCTGTACCGCCTGTTCCACATGTGCGATTTGCCGGAAAGCCCCCTGCCGATTTCCGGAGAAAAAGGCTTCCTGTCTGTCTGCTTACTGTATCTGTGCGGAAAAAATGGCCGAAAGCTGCAGAATGCCTTATTGGTGCGGTGAAAATACGGTGGCATTTTTCAGTATGTTTCTGCCGGATGATGGAAAACTGAAAGAAAAAGAAGAAAAGTGAGGAAACGGGATGGAACAGCTGGAACTGCTCCTGGAGATGGGGCTGGAGCATGTGGTAAATCTGGGGATTCTGGTGTTTGAATTTATCGGCGTAGCCGTAATTCTCGTCAGCGGCATCCGGGGGATCATCAAATGGATCCGCCACGCCGGAGATACCAGAATCTATCTGGCAAAAGGGCTGGCCATGGGACTGGAATTCAAGATGGGAAGCGAAATCCTGCGTACCGTGGTGGTGCGACAGTGGAGCGAGATTGCCATTGTAGCAGGAATTATTGCACTTCGGGCGGCTCTGTCCTTTCTGATCCACTGGGAGATTAAGGAAGAGAAGAAAGAAGAGCTGGAAAATGAGAAGAGGGTACTTCATGAAAAAGAACAGTAACCGTTGGATCCTCTATCTGGAAACAGCAGCGGTTTCCGTTCTGGCCGTGGTCCAGTCTCAGAAAGCTATTCTGCCGCAGATGGCGGGAATTGTAATCTATGCGCTTGCCGCCGTATCGCTGACTGCGGCCTGTATCTGCATTGTCACGGAGATGAGACGCGGTGTTGTGAAAAAGCTGCTTCTGACGGTAAAGAAAACCGGTTTCGGCGCACAGTTTCTTGAAGATTATACTTTCCGGACGATTCTGACAACGATGCCGTCCTTTGTGATTAATGTGGCCTATACGGTTTATAACGGCATCATCGGTATGATGAACCGGTCCGCCTGGTTTATCACCATGGCTGTCTATTACAGTCTGCTGGGAATCATGCGGTACCATGCCGTCAGCGCAAACCGGAAAATTTCCCGAATGGCGGATCCGGCGCTGATCCGAAAGAAGGAACTTTCGGTGATCCGAACGGACGGGATTCTGCTTCTGCTGCTGAATGTGGCTCTCAGCGGCGTTGTCCTGCTGACAATCGCCAGGGGGACAGCCAAAACATATTCGGAGATTATGGCCATTTCCTTTGCGGCGTATACATTTTATAAAATCATCATGGCTGTAATTCATATGGCGAAGGTGAGAAAAACCAAGTCACCGATTCTCATCACGATCCGGAACATTGGGGTGGCGGATGCGCTGGTATCCATGCTCACCCTTCAGTTTACGATGCTGGCGTCCTTTCAGGGGAGCAGTACCCTGGATGCCAACCGGATGAATGGCATCACCGGTCTGGTCGTGTGTATTCTGATCGTCCTGCTGGGAGCCGGCATGATCCGATATGCTGACAGGAAATAATGTACATAAAAAAGGATGTCGCGGATATTGCATTTTAGAATCCTGATGATATCTGAAATTTGGTCAATTCCGGCTTTAAAGGGGGCTCACTACCTGGCCAAAACTTATCTTGAGGTATGGAAAATGACGGCTTTCCAAATCAGAGCAGAAAAGGTACGGTCAGGAAATGTCCCGTTCAGATAGGGGCAGGAATCACTCACAAGAGTGATTCCTGCCCCTGTTGTCTACATAAAACCACAAAAGACAATGCCATCGGCATTGGCATACATTCATTTTGAAAATACGGTTGATTAACGGAAAAAGATAACATATAATACAATCAGCTGACTTGGCAGATAAGAATTTGGATACAGAAAAGCAGGTGATGCTGTTATGGCGCGTGTTGTGGGAATCGGTTTACAGGATTTTTCCAAAATTCAGAATGAAAAAGTATTTTATATTGATAAAACCAGATTTATTAAGGAATGGTGGGACTCCAAGGATGAGGTGGTCCTGATTACCAGGCCGAGACGGTTTGGCAAGACATTGACCATGAGTATGGTGGAACAGTTCTTTTCCGCTGCATATGCAGGGAACAGCTCTTTTAAAGAAATGGAAATCTGGAAAGAAGAACGTTTTCGAAAGCTGCAGGGGACCTATCCCGTTATTTCGCTGAGCTTTTCATCGGTCAAGGAAAGAAATTATGAGGATGCCAGGAAAAAAATGTGCGCGACCCTCCAAATGCTCTGTCAGAAATACCGGTTTCTTTTAGAGGAAAATACCCTGAATGAGCAGGAGAAGGAAGAGTTTCTGCAGATTTCATGAGAAACCTGTTGAATGCGGCCTTTAAAGATAATCCGGATCTGGAGCGCGGGCTCATGACCGGAATCACCAGAGTCAGCAAGGAATCCATTTTTTCGGGACTGAATCATCTGAAAGTGATAACAACAACCTCTGTCGAATATGCCGACTGCTTCGGATTTACCAGTGAAGAAGTGATGAACGCCCTGAAAGAATACGGTCTGGAGGATCGGCAGGAGGAAGTAAAAAAATGGTATGACGGTTTTTGCTTTGGCAGCTTAAAGGATATCTATAACCCATGGTCCATTATCAATTATCTGGATAATAAAACGGCGGCGCCGTACTGGGTGAATACCAGCAGCAATGACCTGATCGGAAAAGTTTTACAGGAAGGAAATATACAGGTCAAAGAGTCTTTTGAAAGTCTGCTGCGTCGGGAGACAATATATACAGAAATTGATGAACAGATTGTTTATGATCAGTTGGATCTGGACGAAAACGCCATTTGGAGTTTGATGCTGGCCAGCGGCTATTTAAAAGTAAATGACAGTTTTATCAGGGAGACCAGCGGAGGCTGGAATCAGATTTACGAATTGAGTGTTACAAATTTTGAAGTGCTGATCATGCTGAAGAAGATGGTGAAAAGCTGGTTTTCGCCGTCGGCATCCAATTATAATGAGTTTATGAAGGCACTGCTGCAGGATGACGTGAAAGCGATGAACGTATACATGAACCGGGTTGCCGCTTCGGTTTTCCGCTTTTTTGATACGGGGAAAAAGCCCTCGGAAGCTGCGGAACCGGAGAGATTTTATCACGGGTTTGTTCTGGGTCTGCTGGTGGATCTGGAGGAACGCTATTCGATCACTTCCAACAGGGAGAGTGGCTTCGGACGTTATGATGTAATGATGGAACCGAAAAACAAAAAAGATCCGGCAATACTTATGGAATTTAAAATTCAGGACCCGGATGACGAGAAGGATTTATCCCAGACCGTTGATGCGGCCCTGGATCAGATTGACCGGAAAAATTATGCTGCGGAATTGATCGGAAAGGGATTCTCTCCCCAACAGATCAGAAAATATGGATTTGCATTCTGCGGGAAAAAGATCCTGACAGGGAAAAACCGCGAAAATGGATAACGATTGAGAAAAGAGAGGCTTTTATGAGAAAACTTGCATTAAGCGATGAGATACTGCTCAGTATCGAAACCCCGGCCCGTTATACCGGCGGGGAAGTAAACTCGGTGATGAAGGATCCCGAAAAGGTGGACATCCGGTTTGCCATGTGTTTTCCGGACGTCTACGAGATCGGTATGTCCCACCTGGGCATTCAGATTCTTTACGATATGTTCAACCGGCGGGAAGATACCTGGTGTGAGCGGGTGTATTCCCCCTGGCCGGATCTGGATCAGGTGATGCGAAGGGAGCATATCCCTCTGTTTGCCCTGGAGTCCCAGGATCCGGTGAAGGATTTTGATTTTCTGGGAATCACCATCCAGTATGAGATGTGCTATACCAATATTCTGCAGATTCTGGATCTGTCCGGCATTCCCCTGCACGCCGCAGAGCGTGGCGAGGACGATCCGCTGGTGATCGGCGGCGGACCCTGTACTTACAACCCGGAGCCGCTGGCGCCCTTTTTTGACCTTTTTTATATCGGAGAAGGCGAGACGGTGTACGACCAGCTGCTGGATACTTACAAGAAGTATAAGCGGGAGGGAAAAAACAGAAAAGAATTTCTGAAGGCCGCGGCGAAGATTCCGGGGATTTACGTTCCTTCTCTGTATGAGGCGTCTTACCATGAGGACGGAACCATCGCTTCTTTTGCGCCGGTGGAAGAGGGAATCCCGGAGAAGATTCAGAAGCAGATTGTCATGGAAATCACGGATACCTGTTATCCCAAAGCCCCGGTGGTGCCCTTTGTGAAGGTGACCCAGGACCGGGTGGTGCTGGAGATTCAGAGGGGCTGTATCCGCGGCTGCCGGTTCTGTCAGGCAGGTATGCTGTACCGGCCCACCCGGGAGCGGGAAGTGGATTTCCTGAAGGAGCGGGCGGTGGAAATGCTGGATGCCACCGGCCATGAGGAGATTTCCCTCAGTTCTTTAAGCTCCAGCGATTACTCCCAGCTCCCTGAACTGGTGAGCTTTCTGATGGAGGAATGCGGGAAGCGTGGGGTGAATATTTCTCTGCCCTCTCTGCGTATTGACGCCTTCTCCCTGGACGTGATGAAGAAAGTGCAGGATATCCGCAAGAGCAGTCTGACCTTTGCCCCGGAGGCCGGTTCCCAGAGGCTGCGGGATGTGATCAACAAAGGTCTGACGGAGGAAGTGATCCTGGAGGGCGCAGGCAAAGCCTTTGAGGGCGGATGGACCAAGGTGAAGCTGTACTTCATGCTGGGCCTTCCCACGGAGACGGAGGAAGACATGAAGGAGATCGCCCATCTGGCGGAGAAGATTGCCAAACGCTACTATGAGATTCCCAAAGAGCAGCGGCACGGAAAATGTCAGATCACCGTCAGCACCTCTTTCTTTGTGCCCAAGCCCTTTACCCCCTTCCAGTGGGCGCCCATGTGCCGGGAGGCGGAATTTCTGGACCGGGCAAAGGTGGTCCGGGAGGAAATCCATGCCCAGCTGAATCAGAAGAGCATCAAATACAACTGGCACGAGGCGGATGTGACGGTGCTGGAGGGTATTCTGGCCAGAGGAGACCGGCGGGTGGCGCCGGCCATCGAGGCGGCTTACAAAAAGGGCGCGCTGTTTGATTCCTGGTCGGAGTATTTCCACCCGGAGTACTGGAGGGAGGCCTTTGACCAGTGCGGCATTGACACGGATTTTTACACGGTGAGGGAACGGCGGGAGGAGGAGATCTTCCCCTGGGATTTCATCGATATCGGCGTGACGAAGGAGTTCCTTTTGAGAGAATGGAAAAACGCGGCCAAAGAAAAGGTGACGCCCAACTGCCGGATGCGCTGTTCCGGCTGCGGCGCCGCCAGATATGAAGGAGGTGTCTGTGTTGAAAGTAAGGGTTAAGTTTTCCAAAGAAGGGGCCGTGAAATTCATCGGACACCTGGATGTGATGCGGTATTTTCAGAAGGCCATCCGTCGGGCAGGTATTGATGTGGCCTATTCCGAGGGATTTTCTCCCCACATGATCATGTCCTTTGCCGCTCCTCTGGGAGTGGGCGTGACCAGTACCGGAGAATATTTTGATATGGAGCTGAAAAGCGCCGTTTCTTCCCGCCAGATGGAGGATGCGTTTAACGCCCAGATGGCAGAGGGAATCCGGGTGCTGAGCGTCCGGGAAATTCCCCAGGGGAAGGCTCACGCCGCCATGTCTCTGGTGGCCGCCGCGGATTATCTGGTATCCTTCCGGGAGGGGAAGGCGCCGGCGGCCGGCTGGCAGGACCGGGTGCGGCAGTTCCTTGACCAGAAGGAGATTGTGATTCTCAGAAAAACCAAACGCAGTGAGAAGGAGACGGATATCCGGCCCTGGATCTATCAGATGGAGGTGCGGCAGGATGCGATTTTCCTTCAGCTGGCGGCGGGAAGTGTTCACAATCTGAAGCCGGAACTGGTGCTGGAGGCTTTCGCCGCATTTCTGGGTGAGAAGCTGGCGCCCTTTGCCCTGATGGTTCACCGGCTGGAGACCTATGCCAATGTGGGAAGCGAAGAGGAACGCAGGCTGGTTCCCCTGGAAGATCTGGGAAAAGAGATCAAGTAGATGGAAAAGCTGATTATCACACAGATGGAGATCCGCAAAAAACAGGCGCTGGTGACGGCACTGTGGCGGGATGGAAAAATCTGGAATCTGGAACTGGCCCCGCCGGCGGACAGAAGGCTTCTGGGGAGTATTCATGTGGGGAAGGTGCAGAAGGTGCTTCCGGATCAGAAGGGGGCCTTTGTGGAGATTGAAGGGCGGCTGCCCTGCTATTTCGCCACAGACAAGAATACCGGCCCTCTCATCCGGCGGGGAAGGCGGACAGGAGCGCTGGCTGCCGGGGACGAGCTGCTGGTGCAGGTGACCCGGGAGGCGCTGAAAACCAAAGCGCCCAGCGTTTCCGCCAATTTGAGTTTTCCCGGGGAGTATCTGGTGTTGACCACGGAAAACCGTATGCTGGGGATTTCCTCGCGGATTTCGGAACCCCAGCGGACAAGGCTGCGCCAGCTGTTGACGGAGGTGCTGCCCCAGGAGAGAAGTTACGGGGTCATTGTCCGGACCAACGCGGCGCAGGCTGAAAAACAGCAGCTTCTGGCGGAGTTTTCCCGGCTGAAGGACCGCATGGAGGCGGTTCTGAAGAAAGGCAGCTATGCCCCCTGCCATACCAGAATCATGGACGGAGATTCCCGGGAG
>ERZ1643246.4928-NODE-4928-length-10153-cov-29.668053_pt1 | contig 10153 bp, 4 predicted proteins | sample MGYA00579265_ERZ1643246 | MGnify/ENA primary metagenome ERZ1643246 (study PRJEB29033, sample SAMEA4952261) | chicken gut metagenome | biome: Broiler Chicken; feature: Gastrointestinal Tract; material: Caecum | place: Ireland | collected 2018 | study: Broiler...
CATGTGTATATTGCCCTCCATTTTCTCTTACTCCTGGGAGGTATGCTTTTATATATCCCGGTTCTAATTTTCCTTTTTCAAATGGTGGATCTAATAATTTTATTATTCCATTTTCTCTATCTACTAGATGATTTTCTAGACTTTCCATTGATATATATTTTTTATCATTATCTCCTGCATTTGATATAGTACTCCAACTTTGTGATATGCTGTCTATTCTACATTCATCATTTTCCATGCTTCCTAAGACATTTCCGTCATCCATGAATGCTCTTTTATACCATCTACCATCCCATCCGTTTGTATTCAATGCCTTTTTTAAGTTTATTTTTATTTTCTGGTACCTTTCTATATCCTTTTTTATGCTATTTATTTTTCTTGCATTTTGCATATTATTAATCTCTTTGTTTTCTTGATTGTTTTGAATTTCTACTTTACTTTCTGTTTGTATATATTTAATTTTAGTTTCATCTTTTATATATTCCAAATTATCTTCGTCTTCTTTTATTTCATTTAGAATTTGTATCCAATTATCTAATATATCATATAGGAAGAAGCCAAGCCAAACACTTTCGCCTTTACCTTTGTTTCCCACCGTGTTAAATCCATCATTCCAGTCTCCTGAGCCTATTTTTGGTAGCCCATTTTCTCCAAAATCTAAGCTCTTTTCTATTGCTTTTCGGCAATGTTCATAAATACTTCCTACAGTTTTACTTTCTAAATATTTATCATATTTTTCATCTTGTCCTTCTTCTAATACTTTTCCTTCTAAATAAGGTGTTTCTATTTTTAGTATTTCTTTATCTCCAGTAACATTGATATATTCTATTGTTAAAAATACAAGCCATAATAAGTCATCTGAAAATCTTGTTCTGATTCCTCTTTTTGTTTCTTCATGCCACCAGTGTTCTACATCGCCTTCCAAGAATTGATGTTTGCTGTGTTTTATTATTTGATTTTTTAGTATTTCTGGATTTATATATTTTAATGCTAAAGTGTCTTGTAATTGATCTCTAAATCCATATGCTCCACCTGATTGGTAATATCCAGTTTTTCCTAATAATCTACTTGCTATTGTTTGATATATTGCCCATCCATTTAATATTATATTTGTTGATTCGATTGGTGTATATACTTGCACTTTATTTAAAATTTCTTTCCAATATTGTTTTACTTTTTCTAATTCTTGTTTGCAATTCTGTAATTTGCTATATTTATATGCTTTATTTTTACTTTCTATTATGCTTTCTTCTGCCCCTAACATAAATACTATTTCTTTTTCTCCAAAGCTTTCTAATTCTACTTCTATTTGATATGCTACGCATGGCTTTTTACCTAAACTATTTTCATTATTTAAATTGTTTTGTTTTAATCCGTCTGGATTTGAAATTCCTCCCGTTCCTAGAAAATAGTTTTTATCACCTGTATAGCTTTTTATTTTTTCACTATTTGATACATATATTATGTCATTTGGAAATTCTGAATTATATATATTTTTTGCACAGATTATATTATTGTTTTCATCATATTTTAAGTTTATATATCCATTACTTTTTAGTTCATCTTCTCCTAATACAAGTTTTGCATAATATATTATTTTTAGTTTCTTTTTTGATGGTGTTATATTTTTTAATTTTAATGTTTGTATTTTTATACTATCTTCTTTTGGCACAAATATTTCTAATTCTTGTTCCATTCCATCACTTTTATGCAAGTATTTTGCATATCCGAAGCCATAAATAATATTATATTCTTTATCGTCTGGTTTTGGATTTAATCCCACAGACCAAGTTTTATTATTTTCTGTGTCTTTTATAAATATGCTTTCACTAGGTGGATCCATTGTTGGTCTATTTTCCCAAGTTGTTATTCTGTTTAATCTACAGTTTTTATACCATGTATATCCACCTAGGCTTTCAGTTACAAGTGTTCCAAATTTTTCGTTTGCAAGTATTTGTGACCATACAATTGGCAATCTATTATTTCTATTTACTGTGATATAATATTCTTTTCCATCAGGTGAAAATGCTCCTAGTTCATTATAATATTTTAAGTTCTCATTGTTTTGGACGATGTTTATGCTTTCTGTTTCATCATTTGGTATTATTTGATTTTTTTCATCAATTTCATTTATTTTTGTTTTTTCTAAATATTCATCTTCTACATCTTGTATATTGTTTTTAATTCCACCTTTATTTGCATCTATTATTATTGTTGACACGGCTTCTAATAGTTCTCTATCTTTTCTTTCCATTTCATTTTTGTTTAATTCAAATATTCCGCCTCTTATATTTTTTAGATATGACATATGTTTATTTAATATGATATTTTCTATTTCTTCTCTTACATAATTTTCATAACTATATTTTTCTTCATCTAAAATTACTACTTCTACTTCAATTTTTTTGGTTCTTATGAATTCATAACACTTTAAAATTTCTTCTATTATATATGAATCATTTATATCTTTTATTTTTACTAATATTATTGGTAAATCACCTGATATTCCATATTTCCATAGGTCACTTTGCATATATGTTCTTTTTGGTAATTTTTCTAAAATCAATTTTTTTGCTGGATTACTAAAAATTATATATGATAATATTTTTTCATATTCTTTTATTTCTTTCCCCTTTATTCTTAAATATCTACTATGTGCTTCTATTTGCGCTTTAGATAGTTCAAATGCTTTTTCTATATTTTCTTCTGTTTTATATTTTTTGATATTGTTTAATACTTCTTCTTTTTCTTCTGATACTGATATTATTAGGTTGATTGTCGTTTTTGTGTTTGGCTCTATTTTTACTGTTCTTTTTAATGCAACTATTGGTTCTGTGACAAGTCCTATTTTTTTAGATAATGGATTTGAATTAACTACCATTTGTGGTTTTCCGAAATTTCCTCTTCCTATGAACTTTTCTTCGTCTATTTCATATTCTAAATCCCCAATTGTTTCACTATTTGTTGATAAGTTTGCTCCTAAATACATCTCTTTATCATGTACTTCTCTTTTCTTTCTTTTTACGATTAGGCTATTTGTTTCTTCATCATAATCAAATATTAGAAATAAATTATTAAATGCTGGATGTGCATAGTCTTGTTCTTTTTTTGATAATACTGGTTCAAAATATGATGTTATTTCTAATACTTCTTCTGCGTTTCCTTGGTTTTCTAATGTTATTTTTCTTATCTCAACTGCTTCATTTGGAGATACTATTGTTTCTATTTTTGTTTTTATATTTTCTGATAGAATTTCTTGTTTCATTTTATCTGGAGTAAATGTGATTTTGTATTTTCCTTTACTTGATTTTTCATATATTGAACTCCAAATATTGTTTGTTTTTATATTTTTAAAACTTAATATTATTCCTTGATTATAGTCTGATGTGTTTTTGAATCTATTTACATATATGTCTTTGTATTTACTAAATCCATTTCCTTTTTGGTTCATTGCAATTACATATTCTTCGTTTGAAATTACATTCCCTCTGATTAACCTTTCATCTATTTTGTCATATGTTTCTTGTATATAGTCTTCATAATCTTTGTATTTCAATTTTTCTATTTTTTCTTTGTTTTCTTTTGTTATTATTGCTTTCTCTGGCATTCTTTCTTGTAATAATATGCTTACTGCTTTCATTTCTGGATTTTCCATAAATCTTTTTTGAAAAATATTTTGATTAAATAGGTTATCTATTGATAATAATATTAAGCTTTGATGATGTGCCATAAATGTTTTTACTGGTGTTGCAACTTCTCCTTTTTCTACTCTTTCTGGTGTAAAGTCTAAAGATTCATATAACCCATATTTTCCTCTCATTCCATAGTTTTCCATGATTTTTATATTTTCTATTACCTTTTTTGGATAATCTGGAATTGCTAAAATTGTTCCATAACTTGATACTACCATTTCATCTGCTAATCCTCGCTTTAATCCTAGCCATGGCAAACCAAATGCTTTATATTGGTAATTTCCTTGCAAATCTTTTAGGTTAAATGCCGCTTCTGACATTCCCCATGGAATGTTTAGTTTTTTAGAGTATTCTATTTGATTCATTATCATAAAATCACATGATTCATCTAGCAAGCTTCCTTCATATTTTGGTATATTTATATTTGGCATTAAATATTCAAACGCTGTTCCTGACCATGAGATTAGTCCTTTATATTTTCCAAGCACTGTTAATGTTCTACTTAATGAATTCCAATGTTTTGTTGGTACATCTTTTTTTGCTACTGCAACTAAACTTGTTTGTCTTGCTTCTGATGCTAATAAATCATAATATGAATCTGTTAATTTGTTTTCTTCTATATTAAATCCAATTGAAAATAGCTGATGTTCTTTATCATAAAGCATTGAAAAATCCGTATTATTTATTATGTTGTCTATTCTTTCTATATTATTCTCAATTATCTCTTTTAAATTATTAATTATTGGTTCTTGCCTTTCCTCATTTAATTCGAAGTTTTCCTCTTTTTCTATTTTTGGCTCCGTGTTCTCTCCTGTTTTGCTGTTTCTATCTATACTATTTTTAGAATTACATTCTGTTTCTTTTATCTCTTCTAAAAACATTTTTAGTGTATATAGATATCCAACAAAGTTTCCACTATCAACTGTTGAAATATATTTAGGATTTAATGGTTCTTTTGTTTTGATATTATACCAATTATATAAATGTCCATTCCATTTTGGTAGACTGTCAATTGTTATCATAATGTTATCAATATATTCTAAACATTTTTCTAATTCTATAAAATTTAAATCATATGCAGCCACCACATCTAGAATGGATAATCCTATATTAGTTGATGATGTCCTCGGTACAATTTCTGGATATCTTCCTTCTTGATAATTATCTGTAATTAGATAATTATTTTCTTTTGTTAAGTTTTCTTCAAAATATTCCCATGTGCTTTTTGCAATTTCTTTTACATATTCTTTTTCTTTTTTATTTAATTCGTCTACTTTTTGTTTTTTGACTTTAGTTTTGCTTATTTCGCACATTATAACTGGTGTTATTAACCAAATTATTGCTATTAAAAACACAAAAATATTTCTTTTATATATTCCTAAAATCAAAGTAATAGCCCCAAATATTAGATTTATGAACATCTGCTTATAATATGAAATCAAGTCTGATTTTGCTTGTTTTTCCGCTTCTTCTGATGTTGTCCATTCAAGCAAGTGTTTATGTGTAAATAATACTCTATATATTGTTTTGCATATTGATTTTAATGATACATATGCTTTATATGGCAAGTTTCCAAATGTTAATATTGCTCTTATTACTATCCCTTTTATTCCTGATATTTTTGGTGTAAATGTTCTTTGTTTTTCTTCTCCTTCTTTTTTGAATATTAGAATATCTAAAAATTCTAATATGAATGGTAATATTGAAATTAGTATAACTGTTACAAATATTCCTATTTCTTTTGTTTTATATATTGCTGAAATTATTGATAAATATATTAAAGAAATTATAAGTGAAATTTCAATTAAACTTCTTCTTAAATTATCAAATATTTTATACTTGGATAATATGTTTAGCTTTTTGTTTTTTAGCCATTTTATTATTTGCCAGTCTCCTCTAATCCACCTAGATAGTCTATTCATGAAGCTATTATATTTTGTTGGATACCCATCCATTAACATTACATCTGAAACTAGTCCACATCTTAAGTAACACCCTTCTAGTAAATCATGGCTTAATACTGTGTTTTCTGGTATTTCTTTTTCTAGGACTTTTTCAAATACCTTTAAGTCATATATTCCTTTACCTGTGAAAATTCCTTCTTTGAAATTGTCTTGATATATGTCAGATATGGCATTTGTGTAACAGTCTATTCCTCCATCTCCTGCAAATATTTTGGTAAATAGATTTTTATAGCATAAATCCAAATTGATTCCTATTCTTGGTTGCATTATTCCATATCCATCTACTACTATATTTTTTTCTTCATCTATAACTGGTTTATTTAAAATATGTGTCATTGCTCCTACTAGTTTTTCTGCTGAATTTAGTATTAAATCTGTGTCTGCATCTAATGTTATTATATATTTTATATTTTCTTTTCCATATCTTTCTATTGTGTTTTCTAAAAATGGATTTGGTATTTTTCCTAAAATATAGCTGTTAAATTGGTTTATCATTCCCCTTTTTCTTTCCCAACCAAGATAACTTCCTTCTTTATCATTCCATTCTCTTTTTCGGTATATAAAGTTAAATAGCTTTAGATTTTTGTTTTCATTTTCTTTACTATATTTTTTATTTAATTTTTCGGTTTGTTTTAATCCTTCTTCGATTACCTCTTTGTCAAAATCTTCTTCCTTTTTTATACTTTCTGTACAGTCTCCAAGTAGAGTAAAGTATATATTTGGAGATTTATTTGCTATATAATATACTTCTAATTTTCCCATTAGTTCTTTTACTTTTTCTTTGGAGTCTAGTATTGTCGGAATTATTACCATTGTACTATTTTCTTTATCTATTCCATTTGAAAAATCAATTTTAGGTATTAGTTTTGGCTTTACTATTTTGCTTAAAATATATTGGATTATTTGTATTGTGATTTCTGTTGTTGGTATGAAAAATATGATGAAGCTAAGAATAAAAATTACTATGTTGTTTATTTTTGAATTAATTATTGTGGCTAATATTGCTGACAGTATTACCGATAACACTAATATTAATGATATATATATTTTTGTTTTTGCTTTTTCTTCTATCTGCTTTCTAGTTTTATATTCTAATTTTTCATAAAGTTCATTTATTCCTTTATCTATTAAGTAATATCCTATATGTGTTTCTTTTTTATCTTTTTGTTTTTCTTGCTTTTCTCTACAAATTTCTAATGTTTTTCTTGCTATATATAGTTCTGATATTTTGGTTTTGTTTGATATTTCTTTTATTTTATTTCTATAATATTCTTTTGTTTTGTACTCCATTATTGGATATACCCCTGCTGGATCTTGTTTTAATATATCTTCTACTCCATTTATCTTTTCAAATATTTCTAAAAAGTTTATTCTTTGTATATTTTTTATGCTCGTGATACTGTTTCCTATAAGTACTTTTTGTACTGCTATATCAAAATGTTCTTTTTGAATTACTTCTGATACTGTTGTTCCTAATTTTTCTACTGTTTCTTCTAATACGTTTAAATATCCTATCCCTTTTTTTCCATATTTTTTTAATGTGTATGACATATATTCTATAAATGGATATTTCATATCTTGGAATATTATTTTTTTGTTTTTTATACTTATATTATTTTTGTATATTAAATCATTTTTGTTTTTATTTTCTATTAGCCTTTCTGCTATATTTTCAACTTTATACTTTTCTATTTGGCTTGCTGCTATTTTTTCACATACTTTCCTTATATTTTGTATTATTGCTATTTGTAGAAATATCCCTATATTCCATATTTCATCCATGCTTAATTCTTTTTTTGATTGATAGCTTTTTAGATATTCTTCTAGGTTTTCTTTTTCTATTTTATTGTCTGTATATGCTACTATTTCTGATGCTAATACATATATTCTTGCAAATCCTTTATATTCTCCATTTGCTATTCCTACAAAGTTTGTGTATTTTTTTAGTGTTAATTCGTTTTTTATTTGCTTTACTGTTTCTTCTATTATATATAGATTGTCTAAAAGCCATTCTCCTGCTGGATGTATTGTTATTTCTAGTTTTAAGTGCTGGTTTAATAGGTCATATACTTCTTTTATGAATTCGAAATCTTCTAACAAACCTGGAATTAGATATGTTGTTTTGTCTGATTTTGTACATATGTTATGGCTTGCTGCTATTTTTTCTAGGTATTTATCTAATTGGCTTTTTTCAAGCATTGTTCCATTTATGTTTAATCTTCTATTTTCTTTCAAAAAATTTCCACTCCTTGCAATTATGTTTTACACATATTGTTTGCAAAAAGTGGAAAGTTTATACATTTTTGAAGTTTATAATTTTTTTATCTATCTTCTATTCCTAAATCTTCTAATTTTTTATTTACTCTGGCTTCTTCTTGTGCTTTTACAACTTCTTCATACTTATCTTCTAGGTTATTAAATAAAGCTTCTTTTTCATTTTGTGAATCACCTAGTGTAATTTGTTTTCCCATATATATTTTTTGACCTTTTTCACTATTATACCTATATTTTTCTACATTCACATATTCTGTTTGACTATTTATTCCATTCTCCGCAATATCGGCTATTGCTAAAATTACATCATTACTATTTTTATTTATAATTAAATATTCATCTATATTATCATCATCGACTAGTCTAGCATCTGGATAAGTTTCTCTATCTAAATCATAGTCTTGTATATATTGTCCATCAACTTCATATATTTGTGCTGTAGGATTACTAGATAAAATACCTAAATCTGTTACATTAATTGGTTCATCTGGATATTGCTCATTATATTCATTTACAATAGTTTGGTATATATCTTCTTTTTCTTGAGTTTGTGCTATTTCTGGCGTATTAGTAACAGATAAACTATTAACAAATTCATCTCTTGAATTTGTTTTTGATATATTATTTTCTGTTGCAATAGGCTCTTTTGGTTGTTGTGCTTTATCATTTCCTGCTGTTAATAACGCAACTCCTCCTACTGTTATTCCTAATGCTGCTAGTATTGCTCTAATTCTTTTTTTTCTTCTATTTTTTCTAATTACTTCTTTGCTTGTTTTTCTTCTTTCATATTTATTTAATTCAATTACTTTTTTTCCTCTTTGTTCTGCGTATTTTTCTCTTCTTCTTCTGATTTCATTTGTTGTTTGTCCCATTTTATTCCCTCCAAATTTATTATACTATATTAAAAATTTGGAGTCAATTATTTTATTATTTTTTTCTTTCTTTTAATTTTTTATTTATCATATTTTTTGTTATAATGTCATTTATCATCATGTATAAGCCAATGGCTATATATGATAAAATATATATTAATGTAAAAACATATTTTACATTTTTAGTGCCTGCAATAAATCTTGTTAAAATTAAGCTAAGAATTACTAATATTGTTAATAATATTAGCTTTTTATATTCTTTTTTGTCATTATCTAAATTTTTTCCAACATTAAATACTAGTACTAATATGTAAAATAATATGCAAGATATAAAGAATTGTTTTATAAAGATATGAATATTTGCTAATTGCATAATCTCAAATGTAAAATTCACTTCTCCATTTATTAGATAAATTATCATATACATTATTCCAAGCATCATTGTTCCTATTGGAAATCCTATTAAGGATTTAAAAATTAAATTGTTTCGTTCTTTCATATTTATCACTCCTAACTATTTAAAAATTCTTTTATTTTCTTTATATATCTTCTTGATACATATGCTGTATTGCCATCATAAAAATTGAATAATATTGTACCAGTAATTTTGAAATCAATATTTTTGACTTTTTCTATATTTATAATTTCTGAATGAGAAATTCTGATAAATATCTTTTTATCTATCACATTTTCTATTTCGTATAATCTTGATTTTAATAAATATTTTTCGTTGTTATACCTTGCATAGACCTTGCCATCTTCTGCATATATGCTTTCTATATCTTTTTCATTTAATAAATACATTTTATCATTTTTATAAGCTTTTATTTTTTTGTTGATCTCTCCATTCAATTTGTCATATATATCTGTTATTTCTTTTGTGATTTTATCTGTTTGTATTATTATTTTAGGTTCATTTATGTTTTTATCTACTTTTATTTCTATTTCCATATTACTTTCATCCTTTTTTTATTTTCTGTATTTATTTTATCACTTTTTCAATATTTATAAATACTTTTTTTATAATTGGTAGTTTTTTGTAAATATTTGGCATTTTGGTTCGTCAGGTACCAATTGACCAAAAATGGTTAACTTGGGACAGGTTTTAATTTATTTCTATTTAGTAAGTAGCTTTTTTGTTTATTTTACATATTATATATTAAGTAAACTAATTGTATGTTTACGAGAAAGGAAGTAATTTTATGGATATGAATTGTAATAAACCTATTTGTCCTATTTTAGATATTGATGGTGTTATTTCAGGAGGTAAACAATTTGATTTAGATATAACTTTACCAGATGTTAATAGAAAAAAGTACTATTTATAATAAATATAATATGCAGCATATAA
>ERZ1643246.4929-NODE-4929-length-10153-cov-8.410774_pt1 | contig 10153 bp, 10 predicted proteins | sample MGYA00579265_ERZ1643246 | MGnify/ENA primary metagenome ERZ1643246 (study PRJEB29033, sample SAMEA4952261) | chicken gut metagenome | biome: Broiler Chicken; feature: Gastrointestinal Tract; material: Caecum | place: Ireland | collected 2018 | study: Broiler...
GGCTGAACCGGTGCAACTCCGGTACCAACAGTTACAGTCTGGATGGAAGAAGAACAAACATACGCTTGTGCGCTGTGCCCCGGGATCCGCTTTCCCGGGGTTTTTTCATTTCCCGGATCTCTGGAAAGAAGGAAAATATGGACAACAATCTCGCAGTAAAAAGAAGACGCGTGGGTGCCGATCAGGCCACCCGCACCCGGCTGATCATTCAGATCGGCATGCTGGCCGCTGTGGCGACCGTGCTGATGCTCTTTGAGTTTCCCCTGCCCTTTGCTCCCAGCTTCTACGAGCTGGATTTCAGCGAAGTGCCGGTACTCATCGGAAGCTTTGCCATGGGTCCCCTGGCCGGCGGCTGCATCGAACTGATCAAGATTCTGCTGAATCTTGTGGTGAATGGAACGGACACCATGTTCGTGGGCGAGCTGGCCAACCTTCTGATGGGCTGCGCCATGGTGATCCCCGCAGGCTTTATCTACAGAAGGCATAAAACAAGAAAAACCGCTCTGGCCGGCATGGCCGCAGGCACCCTCTGCATGGCTGCCGCGGCGGTTTTCGTCAATGCCTATATGCTGCTTCCCGCCTACGGGGCTGCCTTCCACCTGGAGACTTCGGCCTTCGTGGCCATGGGCCAGGCCATTATCCCGGCTGTGGACAGCCTGCTGAAGTTCTGCCTGCTGATCGTCACCCCCTTTAACCTGGTAAAAGGTATTGCGGTTTCCGTCATCACTCTGCTATTATATAAGCACATCAGCCGGCTGCTGAAGGGCAGAGGCTGAAATCTCATACCAGGAAGTGAAGGTTCATGGCACAGATCTGTGAAGTAAAACAATTAACGGAAAACCCTTTTGTCAACCTGTATCAGGTGAACGGAACCAATAAAAAAGGACGGCCCACCCGCTATTTCGTAGCTTCCAGGGCCAAACACATCGAAAACCTGAAGCTGAAGACCCACAAAAACACGCCGGACGGCGTGGTGATCTACAGCCTTTACGGTGAAGCGCATGACCGGGTGGTGCTGATCCGCCAGTACCGCTATCCCATTGACGGCTACATCTATGAACTGCCGGCCGGGCTGGTGGAGCCTGGCGAAGACTACCACGCGGCTGCCGTGCGGGAACTCCACGAGGAGACGGGCCTTACCTTCTCCCCCATCCAGGCGGATCCCATGTTTGAGAAGCCCGGCTTTACCACCATCGGCATGACCGATGAATCCTGCGCCACCGTATTCGGCTATGCCTCCGGGGAGGTCAGCCAGAAATACATGGAGGAAAACGAAGAAATTGAAGTGGTGCTGGCTGACCGCCGGGAAGTGCGGCGCATCCTGAAGGAAGAGCACGTTGCCATCATCTGCGCCTATCAGCTCATGCATTTTCTGAGCGATGAGCGCCCCTTTGGTTTTCTTGAACAGCCGTGAATAAAATCCCTCTCTGCCGGAGATACTGAAAAAAGTATCAATGGTAAGAGAGGGATTTTTTATGGTTCAGAATTTTATGGACAGTGAAACAAAGACAAATCTGATGCGCGCCTTTGCGGGAGAGAGCATGGCCAGAAACCGCTACATCTTCAGCGCCAGCCTGGCCAAAAAGGAGCACCGGCACGTACTGGAGCAGCTGTTCCGCTTTACCGCCGGCCAGGAAGAGCAGCACGCGAAAATCTTCTACAATCTGATGAAGGATTTAAGCGGCCGGACCATCGTTGTGGACGCCGGATACCCGGTGGATCACAGCTCCAGCCTGGAAGAGCTTCTGCGGGCGGCCCAGAGCCACGAATACGAGGAACATGATTCCATCTACAAAAGCTTCGGGGAAACCGCGAAAGCCGAAGGCTTTCACGGCGTGGCTTCTTCCTTTCTGAAAATCGCCGAAATTGAAAAAGTCCACGGAGACCGCTTCGGCCGCTTCGCCGAACTGCTGGAGAAGGGCAGCCTCTTCGTCTCCAGCGTGGAGATCGACTGGATCTGTCTGAAATGCGGACATATTTACCGGGGCATGGAAGCCCCGAAGCTCTGTCCCGTCTGCGGTCATGACCAGGGCTACTTTATCCGCCTGGATCTCTGTCCTTTTGAATAACCGCTTCAGAGGATCATGGACAGAGAAATCCTTTTCTTTGCCGGATCCACGCCAAGAACCTTTACCTCCACAATGTCGCCGACGCTGACAACCTCCAGGGGATGTTTCACGAATTTTTTTCTGGTCAGCTTGGAAATATGCACGAGCCCGTCCTGATGAACGCCGATGTCCACGAAGGCCCCGAAATCAATCACGTTCCGCACGGTTCCCTTCAGAATCATGCCCTCTTTCAGGTCTTTGATATCCAGCACATCACTTCGCAGGACGGGTTTTGGCATGTCTTCTCTGGGGTCTCTTCCCGGTTTCTGCAGTTCCTGCACAATATCTCTTAAGGTAACTTCACCTATCCCCAGTTTTTCCGCCATCCCGGCATAATCGGGAATATAGAAAACAGCGGTTCCCTCGGAAATCTGCTTCGTCTCCAGACCCAGCTTCCGAAACAGCTCTTTTACCGCGCCGTAGCTCTCCGGATGGACGCTGGTGGCATCCAGGGGATTCTCTCCTCCCATAATACGCATAAATCCCGCGCACTGTTCAAAGGCTTTGGGCCCCAGCTTGGGAACCTTTAAAAGCTCCCGCCGGCTCTGGAATCTCCCGTGCTCCTCCCGCCAGGCCACGATATTTCTGGCGGTGGTTTTCGTAATTCCCGATATATATTCCAGCAGGGACGCGGAGGCCGTATTCAGATCCACGCCCACCCGGTTGACGCAGTCCTCTACCACGCCGGTCAGCGCATTTCCCAGCTTTTTCTGATCCATGTCGTGCTGGTACTGTCCCACGCCGATGGCCCTGGGATCGATCTTCACCAGCTCCGCCAGAGGATCCTGTACCCTTCTTGCGATGGAAGCAGCGCTCCTTTGCCCCACATCGAACTCAGGAAATTCTTCTGTGGCCAGCGCGCTGGCCGAGTAGACAGAGGCACCCGCTTCATTGGTAATCACATACTGCACCGGATCAGAAATCTCCTTCAGAAGCTCCACAATCACCTGTTCCGACTCCCGGGAGGCTGTGCCGTTTCCCAGGGAAATCAGAGTAATATGGTATTTTCGGATCATCTTTTTTACTGTTTCCTTCGCCGCGCGGATCTTTGCCTCATTCGTGGGCGCTGTGGGGTAGATGACAGCCGTATCCAGCACTTTTCCGGTGGCGTCCACCACAGCCAGCTTGCACCCGGTGCGGAAGGCGGGATCCCAGCCTAGCACCACCTGCCCGGAAATGGGCGGCTGCATCAGCAGCTGCTCCAGATTTTTTCCAAAAACCCGGATCGCTCCCTCCTCTGCCTTTTCCGTCAGATCATTCCGGATCTCCCGCTCGATGGCCGGAGCAATAAGACGTCGGTAGCTGTCCGCAATGATCGTTTTCAGAACCGGCGCGGTATAAGGATTATCCCGCAGGATAATTTTCTTTTCCAGATAGCGAAGAATCTCCTCCTCCGGCGCCTGGATTTTCACCGTCAAAAATTTTTCTTTTTCTCCCCGGTTGATGGCCAGGATCCGGTGCCCCGCGATCTTTGCCGCCGGCTCCTCAAACTGATAATACATTTCATAAACAGATGGCATCGTTTCATCCTTCGCGGCTGATACCACGCGTCCCTCCCGGAACGTGCGTCGGCGGATTTCCCGGCGGAAGGCCGCCTCATCGGAAATCTGCTCCGCCAGGATATCTCCGGCTCCCGCCAGAGCTTCCTCTACGGTCAGAACGCCCTTTTCTTCCGACAGATACGCCTCTGCCTCCATCTCCAACGGTCTTTCTGCTCTCTGAAGCCGGATCAGGGCTGCCAGGGGCTCCAGGCCCTTTTCCCTGGCAATGGCCGCCCGGGTCCTTCTCTTCGGCCGGTACGGCCGGTAGATATCCTCCGCGGCTACCAGGGTCTGTGCTCCCTCCAGGGCCTTTTTCAGCTCCTCTGTCCATTTTCCCTGTTCCTGGATACTGACGCGGATCTGTTCCTTTCTTTCTTCCAGATTCCGCAGATAATTCAGACGTTCATACAGCTTCCGCAGGATCTCATCGTTCAGAGATTCCGTTGCTTCTTTTCTATACCGGGCAATAAAGGGAATGGTATTCCCCTCATCGATCAGCTTGACAGCAGACTCCGCCTGAGATGCTTTTATCCCCAGCTCTTCCGCCAGCACTTTTATGATGTCCATATGATTCTCCTCCTGTTTGTCAGCTTCTAAAAGGCTTCCAGGTGAGGGTATCAAAAGGGGTTGAATTTGTCAACTGCATCATGTATGATGCTGTCAGACAGTTTTTTCTGTCTCTAAACCGGAAAGGAGTTTTTTCATGGATCCATATACAAGACAGGAGGGATACGGCTCCCGCTCCATGGCCACCGCGTCTCTGGTAACGGGCATCCTCTCCCTCGCTTTGTTCGTCACAGGACTTTCTCTTTTCATCGGCGCCCTTGCCGTTATTCTGGCAATCCTCTCCCGTGGCTCCGGCCGTATGCTCTCCGGCGCTGTTACCGGCCTGATCACCGGGATTACGGGAATCGGTCTGTCCCTGCTGCTGCTTATTTCGGCAGTTCTTATGATCTCCGACGGTGAATGGAAGCAGTACATGGACGAAATTGAAAAGATTTATCAGGAATACAGCTCACAGGAAAATTCTCCCCTGGTATCCCCGCTGATCACTACGGGGAAATATTCTGACTGGACATGCCATCTGACGGAACAGGAGTTTTCATTATGAACCGATACAGCACTTATCTGAAAACAAAAGCGCGCATTACCCTGCAGGGACGTTACGGAATCTTCATCGGGGGGCTGCTGCTGATCGCCCTCGTCAGCATGCTGCTGAATATGCTGCCCGTATCCCTGCTAGGGCATGTGCCGGGTACTGCGGGCAATATCCTGCGCTTTCTTCTGTCCTTTGCCGTCTCGCTCTTTACCAGCATGCTGCTGGTGGGGCTCTCCCGCATGGCCATGCAGGCCTGCCGGGGACAGGAAATTGCCTTTTCCGACCTGTTTTACGCCTTCAGCCGTCAGTCGGACCGGCTTCTCCTGGTGAGGGTGATTCTGGCGCTCATGACCCTGGTGCTGGAGGTTCCGTACTTTTTCTTCGACTGGCTGGCGGACACAAAGGCGGTTTCCGAACCTCTCTACTACGGACTGACGCTGGGATGGCGCTTTCTTGCCCTCATTCTGTCTATTCTCATCACCATGTGGTTTTCTCTGTCCATCTATCTTCTCATGGATGACGAAGATCTGTCCGCCGGAGAAGCTCTGAAAAAGAGTTCCCGGCTCATGCGGGGCCGGAAGGGCCGCTACGTATATTTGCGTTTCAGCTTTATCGGCATGTACCTGCTGGGAATTTTAAGCTGCTTCATCGGTTTTCTCTGGATTATTCCCTACCAGGAAACCACGCTGGTCTGCTTTTATCTGGACGCCGTGCAGAATTCCCGTTAAAAGCCCCGCAGAAGGCAGGCGCTTTCAAAAAGCGCCTGCCTTCTGCGAAATTTCCGGCAAAGCCGGTATTTTTTTATTTTACCATCTCGATGGCCTGTTTGCCCGTCATATGCTCCACCTGGATCTCCACCATGCAGAGGGGCTTCCACTCCCTCTCGATGGCCTTCCCCCAGTCTTCTCTCTGCTTGGGACAGTACTTTTCCGTCAGAAGCAGGATGGCCTTCCGCTTTTCATCCTCTTCCAGGATTCTCGCTTTGCCAAAGGCAATGACGCTGCGGAAGTAAGTCGTATATTTCTCCGGGTGTACCTCATCCTGATCGATGACACAGAAAGATACCTTGTCACAGTTCCGGATTCCGTCCAGCTTATGACCGCTGCCGGCACAGTGAAAATAAATTTTTCCATCCTGATACACATAGCTTAAGGGAACCGCATAAGGATATCCCCCATCGCCCAGAACAGCCAGCACCCCGGAAGTACCCCGCTCCAGCACAGCGGCAGCCTCCTTCTCCGAAAGCTGCTGCCTTTTTCTTCTCATTTCCCGGAACATCCTTCAGTCCTCCGAAAACAGATATCCCATGAGATCGCAGCCCCGGCTGATCCGGTTGCCGCTCTCCGCGGCTTCCCGCTCATTGTAGTGCCAGGAATGGCTTTCCTGCTTTCTGCTGTCATAGAGCAAATAAGGTACCGGCTCCGCCACATGAGTGCGCAGGCGGATCGGCGTGGGATGATCCGGCAGCACCAGGAGTCGGTAGTCCTCCCCGGAAGCATCCATAGCTTCCCGGATATGCTTCAGAATCCGCTGATCCATGTTGGCGATGGCCTGCACCTTCCGCTCCACACTGCCCTGATGTCCCATCTCATCGGGGGCCTCCAGATGGATGTAGGCGAAATCATATCCTTCTTTCAGAAGCGAGTCAACGGCCGCCCGGGCTTTGCCCTCATAATTCGTGTCCAGGCCGCCGTTGGCGCCCTCCACCGTCTTATTCTCAATACCCGCTCCCACGGCGATCCCCTTCAGAAGATCTACGGCGGAAATCATCACGCCCCTCTTATGATACTTCTCATAGAAGGAGGACAGGGCCGGCTTTGTCCCCGCGCCCCAGAACCAGAGACTGTTGGCGGGATTTAAACCTTTTTTTACCCTCTCTATATTGATAGGATGACACGAGAGAATCTCATAGCTCTTCTCCTGCATCTCCCGCAGCTTTTGATTTCCCGGAAGATACGGCGCGATCACCTGTCCCAGCACATCGTGAGGCGGTGTCAGAGGCACCACCGAGCCATTGGCCCAGATCAGGCAGTGCCGGTAGCTGGTTCCCACATAAAACTGGTACGTCTCATCCTGGAAAACTGCCGCGGCAGCCTTCAGAAGTACCGCCGCGTCCTCTGTGCTGATTTCCCCGGAACTGTGATCGAGAATCGTCCGCTTTTCATAGGGAATTCCCTCCTCCCTGGAGAGAGTGACCAGATTGCAGCGGAGCGCCACATCCGTATCTTTCATGGGTACGCCGATACTTAAGGCTTCCAGCGGGGAGCGCCCTGTATAATACGCCTTCGGATCGTAGCCGATTACGGAAAGGTTGGCGGTGTCGCTTCCCGGCGACATGCCCTCGGGGATGGTTGCCACCATCCCGATCTCCGCCTTCTCCGCATAAGCATCCAGCACCGGCGTATCCGCGTATTCCAGGGGCGTTTTTCCCCCCAGCTCCTCTATAGGTTCATCGGCCATGCCGTCACCCAGCATTACAATATATTTCATAATCATTCTCCTCCTGGGCCCTCTTAAAATCTGGCCCGGATCATATGGACGATCCCTTCTGTCTTTTCTGCCCCATCCCTGTATGCCGCCTCCGGCATCTCACCGGTGATAAAGGCGAATTCTCCCTCGATGCCGGGAACGGTGATGGTCTCCACCTGGCCAAAAGCCGCTTCCACCGCAGGCAGACGGTCGGAGAGACTTCCCTGTATCCTCACAAAAAATCTGTGCTTCACATCTCCGGTATCCATCAGGTTCAGCTTTTCATTGCCCCAGCTCAGGGGGATATTCTTTCCAATATGCCTTGCACAGTCTACCACATCACCGGCCACCGCGCTGGCTGTGGGAAGCTTGCCGGCTCCCTGGCCGTAGAACATGGCGTCGCCCAGCATATTTCCGTGGACAAAAACAGCGTTAAAGACTCCCGTCACGCTGTACAGGGGATTTTCCGCGCCGATCATCACAGGGCTTACCATGGCGTACACGCCGTTCTCCACCCGGCGACTGGTGGCCAGCAGCTTGATGCTGGTACCGATGGCCCGGGCATATTTAATATCCTCTGCTGTGATCTTTGTGATTCCCTCCGTATAGATGTCCTGATAATCCACCTGGCTTCCGAAGGCCAGAGAGGAAAGAATGGCAATCTTGCGGCAGGCATCATAGCCCTCCACATCCGCCTCGGGATTTCTCTCCGCATATCCTTTTGCCTGCGCTTCCCGGAGTGCCGTCTCAAAGTCCGTGCCGTCGCTTTCCATCTTGGTCAGGATATAATTTGTCGTCCCGTTTAAGATGCCGCTGATCTCATCGATCACATCCGCCGTCAGACAGGTATTCAGAGGACGGATGATGGGAATGCCGCCCCCGCAGCTGGCCTCATACAGATAATTCACATTCTTTTCCCGGGCGATCTCCATCAGCTCCATCCCGTGCCTGGCCACCAGCTCCTTGTTGGAGGTACACACGCTTTTCCCGGCCAGCAGGGCCTGCTTCGAAAAATCATACGCCGGCTTCAGGCCGCCCATGGTCTCCACCACTACCTGGATCTCCGGATCCTCCAGGATCACCTGGTAATCGTGCACCAGTTTCTTCTCCACCGGATCCCCCGGAAAATCCCGGAGATCCAGCACATATTTAACCTCAATCTCCTGCCCGGCCTTCCGGCTGATGCTCTCACGGTTTTTCTCAAACACCTCCACAACGCCGGATCCTACTGTTCCATATCCTAATACTGCAATTTTAACCATTTCTCTTCACTCCCTGCCTAGTATTTTTAACTCATGCACGCCGGACCGTTCCTCAATATGGTCCACCATGGCCGCGGCATCGCCCAGCTCCGGCGCGATATCCACGCTGATGGTCAGTGTGGCCACCCCGTTGATGGGGATAGACTGGTGGATCGTCAGAATGTTGCCGTGATATTCCGCGATGATCTTCAGCACATCCGAAAGGATTCCCGGCTCATCGTCCATCTGAAGGATAAACGTGATCGTTTTCCCCTTTGCGTTGTCGTGAAACGGAAAGATATCATCCTGGTACTTATAAAATGAGCTGCGGCTGATGCCCACCTTTTCCGCTGCCTGCTGGACGGTGAGCTTGCGGTTGCTCTCCATCTGCTTTTTGACCTCCAGCACTTTCAGAAGCACCTCCGGAACTGCCTTTTCCTTTACGACATAATACTTTTCGCTCATTGCGCTGTCATCCCCCTGATCGTAAAAGTATGAGATGTACGTCAACGAAAAACATTTGTACTCACAGAAAAGATAGTACCATAATCCGATATTTTGCGCAAGCCCCAAAAACGGGACCGGGAAACGGCGTTTTCATGCCGCTGTCCCGGTCCCGTTCTCCTGCCGCTTCCGCGCTTCCTTTACTTTTTCAGGGCGGTCCACTTCAGATAGGCGTTGATGAAACGGTCGATATCTCCGTCCATCACCGCGTCCACCTGGGAACACTCCTCGTTTGTCCGATGATCCTTGACCATGGTATAGGGCTGCATGACATAGGAGCGGATCTGGTTTCCCCAGGCAATATCCGTCACCTCGCCGCGGATGCCCGACAGCTTGGCTGCCTGCTCCTCCTGAGCCAGCATATACAGCTTGGCCTTCAGCATCTGCATGGCTTTTTCCTTGTTCATGTGCTGAGAACGCTCGTTCTGGCAGGTCACCACAATTCCCGTGGGGAAATGGGTGATCCGGATGGCCGAGGATGTCTTATTGATGTGCTGGCCGCCGGCGCCGCTGGAGCGGTACGTATCGATCCGGATATCTTCATCCCGCACTTCAATATCAATGTCATCCTCGATATCCGGCATAACATCACAGGACACGAATGAGGTCTGCCTCTTTCCGTTGGCGTTGAAGGGTGAAATCCGCACCAGCCGGTGGACACCCTTTTCAGATTTCAGGTATCCGTAGGCATTTTCCCCGTTTACCTGGAAAGTCACGGATTTTACTCCGGCCTCCTCTCCCTCCAGGAAATCCAGCTCTACCACCTCAAAGCCCCTGCGCTCCGCCCATCTCCGGTACATCCGGTAGAGCATCCCGCACCAGTCCATGGCCTCTGTGCCGCCGGCGCCCGCGTTCAGCTTCAGAATTGCGTTGCACTTATCGTACTCGCCGGACAGAAGGGTTTTCACCCGGATGGCGTCGAAGTCCTTCTTGAATTCTTCCAGCATCTCCTGGATCTCCGGGATCACGGAGGCGTCATTTTCCTCATATCCCATCTCAATCAGGGTCTCCATGTCCTCCTTGGCCGTCACAAGCTTTCTGTAGGTATCCCGGTCCTCCTTCAGATCTCCCAGCTCCTTCATCTGCTCCTGCGCTTTCTCAGGCACATCCCAGAAGTCCGGCTCCTCCATTTTTCTCTCTAATTCTTCGATCCTCTGCTCTTTGTTAGCGAGGTCAAAGTGAATCCCTCAC
>ERZ1643246.4931-NODE-4931-length-10152-cov-4.715460_pt1 | contig 10152 bp, 8 predicted proteins | sample MGYA00579265_ERZ1643246 | MGnify/ENA primary metagenome ERZ1643246 (study PRJEB29033, sample SAMEA4952261) | chicken gut metagenome | biome: Broiler Chicken; feature: Gastrointestinal Tract; material: Caecum | place: Ireland | collected 2018 | study: Broiler...
TCATTTCTCAGAGGCGTTAAAAACAGACAATCGCAGTGGAGCTTGTTTTTGTACTGCATAGCGATTTCTGTGATTTCATGATCCGGAGATTCGGAAAAAGAAAAAATAATGCGGTTATGCCGGAAAACCTGGCTGGACAGAATATAGGAAAGCAGTTCAGTCTGCCGGCTTTCGGACAGGGAATCCACATCGGAAAAACAAATGGTACTGTCTGTTCCGCATAAAGGAGAGCGATGGTTTTCCATAAGAAAAGTCCAGGACCGGTCGTCTACAAGATCAGCATTAATGTGGATATAAGGACTGTTCGTATAAGGACTCTTCAGATAAAGCAGCATGGAAAAATAGGATTTCCCCAGACCGTATTCTCCGGCCAGAAAAACGGGATTTTCCAGCTGACTGAACCGACTGATGAGATCCAGATAGTTCGTAGAAATTCCGAGAATTCCGTAAATGCTGCTCTCATAGATTTTTGTGATTTCATCGGCGTTGTAGTCATTGATTCCGCTCCGGGAGTTTTTGAGAATGTGATTGACCGTATAATCAAAGGCAATATAGGTGTGGTCTTTATCCCTGACGGTTCTTGTGTAGACTTTATAAAGGTTATTCTGCGTCTGAAAGTGCAGACGGAGATTCTCTGAAAAATCAAGGGTATTCAGCTTTTCCCGCAGGATCTGCAGCAGGCCCTGCGTATTGTTGTCGTTGTTGTTTGTATAAATCAGGCGGCCATCCTGAGCCAGCACGATTGTGTTTGTCAGCCGGCTTTGGAGCAGAGAGCGGAAAAACTGACTGTCACTGGTCAGCTGCTGGTTCATTTCGTAAAAAGTATTTACGCTTTTGAAGGCCTGGCGGATACTTTCATCGCCGGAGGTGATCAGATAGGAGCGTATTCCGAATTTATGCGCGGCGGTATAGCCGGCCACATCTCCGATCAGCGATTCAAATTTCTTTTCTATAATATCTGAAAAAAGTCTGTCAATATTTTCCTCAGAATCAATTTCATACAGGGCGACATCGTATTCGAGAAGGCCGCAGAGGGTTTTGAATTTTTGGGTGATATTTGGGTAGCCTAAAATAGCGGTTTTTCTGTTGGGAATATAAGCTAATTTCAAAATAGACAAAATATCGTAAGCAGAGGTCTCAATTTCGATGACCGGAAGTGAGAGGGTACTATGGAGCAGCGTAGCCGTCCCGCCGCGGGAGAGGATCATATCATAATTGGAATGATAATTCTCCTGAGCCAGACGGATTCCCTCTTCCCGGTCGCCGACGTGAACGGTCAGATCAATACTGGGAAATTCTTTTACAATTGCAGACAGCTGTCTGGCCATGGATTTATAAGGGGCAATAGCCAAAACGCGGATTTTTCTTGCAGACATGTGTTTACCTCCCTGAAGATTTGGAATGAACGATAAAAATACAAGTGTAAAAACAGGACAAAGTGTTTAAAAATGAAACATCATTTGCCGGCGTGATTTGCAAAATAGAAGGACGTTTAAATATTAAACGTAATTTGCCGGACGTTTCCTTGTGAGTTATGTATAGAATTGATATTATTATACAAAAGACAGAGGAAAAAATAAAGTATATTATAGAAAATTAAAGATGATCGTTTCGAAATTCTCTATATTCTAAGCAGAAGATAAATCAAAAGTGTTTAAAGGTTAAACGATTATGAAGCTATTAGTGATTGCAGATGATTTTACAGGCGCGCTGGATACGGGAATTCAGTTTTCAAGTTTCGGGATTGAGGTTTATGTGCTGTTTGAATTAAAGCGGGTGGAAGTCCCGGGAAATACGGTGCTGATCTACGATGCGGAAACCCGGCACAAAACGCCGGAAAAGGCCTATGCCATGATACGGGAAATCGTACAGTGGGCAAGAGAAAATGAGATCACCGGAATCTATAAGAAAACAGATTCTGCGCTGAGAGGAAATGTGGGAATAGAGCTGCAGGCACTGCTGGACCACTGGGAGGATAAAACGTTAATTTTTGCACCGGCCTATCCGGAAATGAACCGAATAACAAAAAACGGTATTCAGTTTATTGACGGTATACCGGTCGCGGAAAGCCCTTTTGGAAGAGATCTGTTCGAGCCTGTCCGCCATTCTTCTGTAGCGGACATCATCCATGAAACATCTTCCATTCAGACGCGCGAAAGTCAGGGGGCCGTGTGGAATCAGGCGAAGGAAAGCAGAGAAATTCTCATTGCAGATGCAGAAACCTGTGCGGATCTGGATGAAATAGCCCGGTGGAGTATCCGCCATAGGATTCGAAGCTATGCGGGCTGCGCCGGTTTTGCCAGGGCGTTGGCTAAAAATATTTTCCGGGGAGGGCAAAGAACAGCCTTTGGAAAATTGAGCCCGTATCTGCTGGCTGTGTGCGGAAGTATCCATCCGGCGACGGTTCGCCAGGTTGAGACAGCTGTCAGAAATGGGATGGAAAGGATCAGCATTTCTCAAAAGAAGCTGATGGACAGCGGATATCTGAAGGGACAGGGGATCCATGCAGACGCGGCCGCATGGGCGGCGGTCTGCCGGAAAACGGGGGGCCTGATTCTGAACGTAGAGGAAGGCAGTTCGGAAAAAAGCGGTTCTTCCAGGGAGTTTGCTATGGGGGAAAAAATTGCGGCGGGACTGGCCTCTGCTGCCAAGGGTATTCTGGATACGGGACTTTTGCCGACCTTATTCTGCACGGGAGGAGACACGCTGCGGGCAGTGATCAGGCAAATGGAAATTACGATCCTGCAGCCGATAGCGGAATTATATCCGGGAGTGGTATTAAGCAGAGGATTTTCCGGGAATGTTCCCATACATATTATTTCGAAATCCGGCGGATTCGGCCCTCCCGATCTGCTGCTTCGGATAAAACAATTATTACAGCAATCACAAAAAACAGAGATGGAGAAGAGCAATGAAAAATGAAGCGAAATTCAAAGAAAAAAAACCGATCATAGGTATCACGATGGGGGATCCCTTTGGAAATGGACCGGAAATTACCGTGAAGGCCCTGGCGGACCCTTCTCTGTACAAGAGGTGCAGGCCGGTAGTTGTCGGCGACAGAAGCTGTATGGAATATGCGGCGGCGGCAGCCGAAGCAGTGTCCGGCATCAAGGTGGAAATCCATCCCGTTTCGGAAATAAAGGAGGCAGAATTCCGGCCGGGGATCATAGATGTATACGATATGGGTCTGATCCGGCGGTCAGATATTCCGGGTGATCCGGCCTGCCCGCAGCCCTTTAAGCTGGGTGCTACCAGGCTGGGAGGGGAAGCCAGCTTCCGCTATGTGGAAAAGGTAATCGAGCTGGCTATGGATCACAGGATAGACGCGACCGTAACGAATGCTTTTTCAAAAGGTGTACGCGGATTATACACATACCAAGAATTACTGTATGATGCTGGCTCATGAGGATCTGAGAGTGGCCCATGTCAGTACGCATGTCTCGCTGCGGGATGCGTGCAGCAGGGTGAAAAAAGAACGGGTGCTGGATGTAATCCGTATGGCGGACAATGCAATGAGAAGGATTGGTATTTCCAGGCCGAAGATAGGGGTTGCGGGACTGAATCCCCACTGCGGAGAAAATGGAATGTTTGGGCGCGAGGAGATGGAGGAGATTCAGCCGGCCATCGACGCCGCATTGGCAGAAGGCATCTGCATACCGGAAAAAGCGCCGACGCCTCCGGATACGGTTTTTTCAAAGGCGATCGGAGGATGGTATGACATTGTCGTGGTCATGTACCATGATCAGGGCCATATTCCGCTGAAGGTAGAGGGGTTTGTATACAATAAAGAAGAACATCACTGGGATGCTGTGGCCGGGATTAATGTGACGCTGGGCCTTCCGATTATCCGTGCTTCGGTGGATCATGGTACCGGCTATGGACATGCAGGCAGCGGACAGGCCAACAGTCTGAGCCTGGTGAATGCGATTGATTTTGCCGTTAAGCTGTCTGCAGGACAGGAGGGAGAGGGCTAAAGATGCAGGAAAAAAATTGGATTCTGGCTGCCGAGCATATTTGCAAAAATTTTGGAGGTACTAAGGCGCTGGACGATGTTTCGTTTCATCTGAAAGCGGGAGAAGTGCACGCCTTAATGGGAGAGAACGGCGCCGGAAAGTCTACGCTGGGGAAGATTTTGGCAGGTATTTATAAACCGGACAGCGGGAACCTGTATTTTCAGGGGGAAGAAATTCATCTGGAAACGCCAAAAGCAGCGAAGCAGAACGGGATTTCTATTGTGCTCCAGGAACTGAATCTGCTGCCGGATCTGTCTGTGGCGGAAAATTTAATTATCGGCAACGAAAAATTTTATCGGAAAGGGTTCATCCTGAATAAAAGACAGATGTACAGGCATGCAAAGGAGCTTCTGGATCTTTTCAAATTGAGCCGTATCATCGACGTCTACAATAAGGTGGAAAATCTGTCCATTGCGCAGATGCAGGTACTGGAAATTTTAAAGGCGGTGGATTCAAATGCGAAAGTAATTATTCTGGATGAGCCTACCGCGACGCTGTCTCCGGTGGAAGTGGAACATTTATTTTCAATCGTCCGACAGCTGAAAGAAGAAAAAAAGATCGGGTTTATGATCGTTTCTCACAAGATAGACGAAATTTTTGAGATCGCCGACCGGGTGACTGTTTTCCGGGACGGAAGACAGGTACTGGAGGGAGCGGCGCTTTCAGATATGACGGAGCAGAGTCTTGTAAAGTCCATGGTGGGCCGTGAAATCAATGATTTATACGGAAGGCGCGAATTTGGCAGGGCAAAGGATAATGAAGTGGTTCTGAAGGCTGAGAATATTTGTGATGTCAGCGGAAGAGTAAAAAATATCAGCCTGGAGCTCAGAAAAGGAGAAATTGTCGGCATAACGGGGATTGTGGGCGCCGGAAGAACAGAGTTTGCAAAATGTATTTTCGGAGTGGACAAGATAAAATCCGGAAAAGTATACGTACATGGAAAAGAACTGATCCAGCCGACGATCCGAAAGGCAGTGGCAGCCGGAATAGCGCTTGTGCCGGAGGACAGAAAAAATGAAGGGCTGATTTTGAATGAAAGTATTATGCAGAATATTTCCATGGTCAGGCAGAATATGCAGAAGAATTTTATACTCAGCAAAAAGAAAAGCCATGCGGATACAGAGAAAATGAGGGCGGATCTGAAAATTAAAATGGGAAACGAAGGTGACGCCTGCAACAGTCTCAGCGGAGGAAACCAGCAGAAGGTTCTGCTGGGAAAATGGATGATTATGAATCCGGACATTCTGATTATTGATGAGCCTACGAGGGGAATTGATATTTCGGCAAAGGCGGAAATCTACGCGATCTTAAACCGGCTGGCGGGCGAGGGAATGGCTATTTTGATGATTTCTTCTGAAATGCCGGAGATTATAGGAATGTGTGACCGGGCGATTGTTTTCCGGGAAGGGATACTGGCCGGAGAATTAAGCCATGAAGAACTGACAGAGCAGCATATCGCTCTGCTGGCTACGACAAATACGGTTTCGTCATAAACAGAAGATAGAAAGGTGGAATACAGAAATGAAAAGTCAGGCGGGACGTCGTTTCCTGAAAAAATACCGTACAGAATTTACGATGCTCTTTGTGTTTGCAGTTTTTTATGTGGTGATGAGCATTATTGAGCCGCGGTTCAGCACAGCCAGCAACATACTGAATGTTCTCTCTCAGCTTTCTGTGGTGGCAATCCTTGCTATCGGACAAACCTTTGTCATCGTATCGGGAGGGATTGATCTTTCTGTGGGCATGATTATCTGTATCAGCGGTATGCTGGGCGGAATGTACATGTCCTCTACCGGAAATATCCTCACAGGTATCCTGATTGTGATGGTCATGGCAGTCCTTTTCGGACTTATTAACGGATTCTTGGTAGGATATTTAAAAATTGCGGCCTTTATCGCCACACTGGGCGTTCAATCGATCTGCAATTCCCTTGCCTATATTGTATCAGACGGAAATTCAGCAGCCGGTTTTCCGCAGATATTAAGTACCGTGGGAAATTATAAAATTTTCGGGGTCAGGGCGTATATCCTGGCAGTCATTTTGCTCTATGTGCTGATGATCTGGGTGATGTCCAGTACCAAGATAGGAAGATTTACCTATGCGATCGGTTCCAACAGGGAAGCGGCCCGTCTGTCCGGTATTAACGTCAATTTCTATACGATGATGTGCTATGCCATTTCCGGACTTATGTGCGGTCTGGCGGCGCTGGTCAATATGATCCGTTTAATGTCTGTGGATCCGACAACCGGAACAGGTCTTGAGATGGATGCCATTGCGTCGGTCGTAATCGGAGGCGTCAGCATGTCCGGCGGAAGAGGAACGCTGGCCGGTACATTTGTCGGCATTTTAATTTATCACTTTTTGAGAAATGCGTTGAATCTGCTGGGGATCAATCCATTCTGGCAGGGTACAGTGACCGGCATTGTGATTATCGTAGCCGTACTGGCCGAGAGCCTGAGCAGGCGGGGGTCAGAACGATAGGAGCTGTGTTTTTGGCAGGCAGGCTGCGGGGCAGCCTGAAAATATAAATAATGCAAAGGAGATGTGAAACATGAAGAGAAGATTATTGGCACTGCTGTTGACAGGAATTATGGCAGGATCCTTAGCTGCCTGCGGAGGCGGTTCGGATTCGGCGCAAACGGATTCGAAGGTTTCTGACTCCGGAGCTTCTTCCGGTGATGATACGGAAAAATCATCGGAAACGGGAGAGGGACAGGAAGAAGGCGGAACAAAAGAAATTGCTTACATTACTCCCAGCCTGGATCTGCCGTATTGGAGATATCTGGCGAACGGAATTGAAAATGAAGTGATTGATTCCGGTATGGATGCCAACGTCCAGATTTATGATTCCAGGAACAGTAATGAAACGCAGCTTCAGAATGCGCAGGACGCGATTGCAGCAAATTCAGATATTATCATTATTTCACCTACAGACAGCTCTTCCTGCCCGGCGGTTTTAAGCCTGGCCGAAGAAGCGGATATACCGGTGGTAATTGCTGATGTAGGGACCGACTCCGGGAATTATGATGCGTTTATTATCACGCCGAATGCGGCGGGTTCCCAGGAACTGGGCGAGTACGTTACTGCTTACATGAAGGAGAACGGAATTACCGGGACGGCGGCGCAGGTGACGGGATCTCTGGCGCGGAATAATATTCAGGATCGGTATGATGGGTTCAACGCCGCGCTGGAAGCAGCCGGGATTGAACTGGCTGATTATAAGCAGATGCAGCAAATGACCCGTGCGGAAGGAGAATCTCTGGCACAGGACCTGATGACAACTTACTCGGATCTTTCGGTTATTTTCTGCCATATGGACGAACCGACGCTCGGGGTAGTGCAGGCGGTCCAGAATGCGGATAAAGGAGATTCTGTAATTGTCTGCGGGTTTGATGGGACGCCCGAAACAGTAGAAGATATTGAGGCGGGAACGATGCTTGCTGCAGCAATTCAGCAGCCGGCGCTTTTTGGAAAATATGCTGTTCAGTGCGCGCAGAAAATTTTTAACGGCGAATCTATTGAAGAAGAAATTGAGGTTCCGACCCTGCTGGTTACTGCTGAAAATTGTCAGGATGAAGAAATCCAGCAGCAATTAGCTGAAAATGTATTTCCCGACTCAAAGGCATAAAACATAAAAAGGAAAGGTGAGCAAGTGAAAGTTTTTGACCTGTCACAAAATTTATACAGTTCCTGTCCGGGGTGGCCGACGTATCAGGAAACAGTGATAAAACACGAAACTGTGGTCGGTATCCAGGGCTATACATCGGAAAGACTAGATCTCAATACACATACGGCTACGCATTTGGATGCCCCTTTTCATTTTTATCCGGAGGGGAAAACGATCGATGAGATCCCGTTAGAGCGGTTTATAGGCCGGGCGGTCATACTCAATCTGGAAGGCTGCGAAGCCTGCCATGCAATTACAGCGGAAGATATGCTGCCGTGGAAGGAGAAGATCAAGAGAGACGGAATCGTCTTGCTGTATACGGGCTGGTGCAAAAAGAGAGGCTTCAGCCGCGAGTATTATAATGACTGGCCGTATCTATCCGGTGAAGGCGCAGAATGGCTGCTGGAGCAGGGAGTCAAAGGAGTTGGAATTGACGGCATGAGTATGGGAGGATGGCATGAGGGAACCGGAAGGCCCTGCCATGAAGTGCTGCTGTCCCGGGGAGTCTGGCTTCTAGAAGAACTGGATTTTCCGGAAGAGGTCCTGCAATACCAGGACGTAATGCTGCACTGTGCGCCGCTGAAGCTGACGGGCTGCGGCGGCTCTCCCTGCAGAGCATACGCCATCGTGGAAGATTAAAAATCAGTGGAAATAAAGGGATGTTTGAGATCTGCCAAAACAGCTTGAACATCCCTTCTTTTCAGAAAGGGTAGACAAAATATGAAATTCATTGAGTTCCCGGAAATTCATTTTCCGGTTCAGGGACTGGACGAAGTGAAAATTCCTAAAATGATGCGGGTACGGCAAAAATTTGAGGAGGACAGTATTAAAGATCCGCCGGGATACCTGAAAACCAAGCTGGAAAAAAAGAACTGCGGAAAACTGGTGAAGGGAAAAAGAATCGCCGTCACGGTGGGAAGCAGAGGGATTCCCGGCAACGCGGAACTGGTCCGGACAATCTGTGATTTTCTGAAAAAATGGGGAGCAAGCCCGTTTATCGTACCGGCTATGGGCAGTCATGGATCAGGATGCGTACAAGGAAATCTGGAGGTCCTGCAGGGGTACGGAATCACGGAGGAAACAATGGAAGTTCCCATTCTCGCTGCGATGGAAGTTGTTCAGATCGGGGCGATTGACGACGGAGTACAGACACCGGTCTACTGTGATAAGTATGCGGCGGAGGCAGACGGCATCGTAGTTTATAATAAAGTAAAACCGCACACGGATTTTAAGGGAGAGCATGAGAGCGGTCTGCTGAAAATGATCGCGATAGGTCTGGCCAAACATACAGGCTGCTCCTGGTTCCACAAACAGGGCTTTGATACGTTCGCAGAAAGAATTCCGAAGGTTGCGGAGGTTTTTCTGAAAAAAATGCCCCTGGTTTTCGGCGTCGGCGTCGTGCAGAATGCCTACGATAAAATTTCAGATATGGAAGTCTTTTTGGGAGAAGAGCTGATCGAAGGCGATAAAAAACTTCTCTCGATCGCAAAACGCCGGTTTCCGCGGTTTAAATTTGATAAGATCGACCTTCTGATTATTGACCGGATCGGAAAAAATATTTCCGGAGAGGGTGCGGATCCCAATGTAACAGGCAGAGGATTTATGCCGTATTTCCAAGATGATTTTCATACAAGAAGAATGATGATACGGGGACTGTCTGATCAGAGCCACCACAATGCCTGCGGATTGGGGCTGGCAGATATCACCACAAGAAAATGTCTGAACAGCGTCGATTGGGAAGGTACCTGGATCAATCTTACCACCAATACCATGATCGAGGGCGGAAAAATCCCCATGTATCAGAATAACGATTATGATGCGATCCGCCTGGCCATCAGGACATGTACGAAAATTGCGTATGACCAGGCGCGTGTGGTCAGGATTAAAGATACGCTTTCTTTAAATGAATTTGAAGTTTCAGAGAATATGAAAAATGAACTGGAAGGACGCGAAGGGATTGAGATTGTCAGCGAGCCCTACGAACTGAAATTTAACGCCGAGGGCAATCTGGAAGACCTGATGGTTCCATGATCGGAAAGATTCCGGGAAGCGGGCCGAAACGGAAGAGATTCACAAACAGAGTGAGATCCCTTCCGTTTTTTTTATGCTTTAGCAGCTGTAAGTGTTTGATAAAAAACTGAAAATATGACACATTTATCAAAAAAAATTAGGTTTCTGAAAGGAGATGATACGAATAAAATGATAGAAACTGCAAAATGCAGAAAAATACAGGAGATAGAATCAGCATAAGAAAGGTAGGGGTAAACATGAGTGTAGCAGATTCGTATCAGATTTCAACAAAACCAAAGAGAACAGAAAGGATTGACCGGCTGCAGAAGTATATCACTTCGTCCAAGTACGGCATCTGTGTGGAGAGAGGCAGATTGCTTACCGAATATTACCGGGAGCATCCGGACGAGACGCCGATCATCCGCCGCGCAAAGGCCATCGATCACGTGCTCCAGAACATGA
>ERZ1643246.4933-NODE-4933-length-10148-cov-5.193005_pt1 | contig 10148 bp, 13 predicted proteins | sample MGYA00579265_ERZ1643246 | MGnify/ENA primary metagenome ERZ1643246 (study PRJEB29033, sample SAMEA4952261) | chicken gut metagenome | biome: Broiler Chicken; feature: Gastrointestinal Tract; material: Caecum | place: Ireland | collected 2018 | study: Broiler...
ATAGTCGCACTCAAGAGATTAAGAGACTTACGAAATCATTGCAGAAAGAAGTAGATCCTATAGAGCAAGCGAAAATAGCAGAGAAAATTCGGAAGTTACGGATAGGAGATAAATAGAATGGTTGGAGAAATTAAGACAATTGATGAGAGAAAAGAGAAATTACTAGCGTTAGGTAAAAAACAAGGTTTTATTACATATGAGCAATTGGCAGATGAATTAAAGGGATTAGATGTTGATAGTGATACTTTAGATGATCTTTATAATGCTTTAATGGAAGCAGAGATTGATATTGTCTCAGAAGATGGTAGTGATGATGCTTCTGGTGAAGAGATTACAGAAGAAGTGCAAGTTGAAGATTTAACATTATCTAAAGATGTTAAAATTAATGATCCCGTTCGTATGTATTTGAAAGAGATTGGTCGTATTAACTTGCTTACTTCTGATGAAGAATTTGAGTATGCTAAACGTGCTGAAGAAGGAGATGAGGAAGCAAAGAGAATGCTTGCTGAATCTAATTTACGTTTGGTTGTTAGTATTGCGAAAAGATATGTTGGACGTGGAATGTTATTTTTAGATTTAATTCAAGAAGGTAATATTGGATTAATGAAGGCAGTAGATAAGTTTGATCCTACGAAAGGATATAAGTTTTCTACTTATGCTACTTGGTGGATTCGTCAAGCGATTACTCGTGCGATTGCCGATCAAGCAAGAACAATTCGTGTTCCAGTTCATATGGTAGAGACTATTAATAAACTTGCTCGTGTACAACGTCAATTAACACAAGATTTGAATAGAGAACCAACCGATGAAGAAATTGCTAAAAAGTTAGGAATTTCTATTGATAAAGTTCGTGAAGTATATAAGATTTCTCAAGATCCTGTTTCTTTAGAGACACCAATTGGAGAAGAGGATGATTCTCATTTAGGAGACTTTATTAAAGATGAGAGAACCATGGGACCTGAAGAGTATGCAACTATTGAAATGTTAAAAGAAGAACTTCAAGGAGTATTAGGAACTCTTACTGATCGTGAAGAAAAAGTATTACGTCTTCGTTTTGGTCTTGATGATGGACAATGTCGTACACTAGAAGAAGTTGGTCAAATCTTTGGAGTTACGCGTGAGAGAATTCGTCAGATTGAAGCAAAAGCATTACGTAAATTGAGACATCCATCTCGTTCTAGAAAATTAAAGGATTTTTTGACTGATTAATGAAAATTAATGATAGATTAAAAAAAATAGGGGATTTAGTGGAAGCTAATTCCTTTTGTTTAGATGTTGGATGTGATCATGCTTTTTTAGATATTTATCTGGTACAACGAGGAGAAAATATTAAAGCAATTGCTAGTGATGTTAAAGAAGGACCATTAAATCATGCGAGAGAAAATATAAATAAATATCATTTAGAAGATAAGATAGAATGTCGTCTAGGAAATGGACTTGATACTTATAGTGATTATGTTGATACTATTATCATTTCTGGCCTGGGTGGAAGAAGTATGATAGGTATTTTTAAAAGTCATTTGGAAGTATTAAAAAAAGTAAATACTATTATTCTTAGTCCTAATAATTATCAGGAAGATGTAAAGAGATTTCTTTGTAAGCATCATTTTTATCTTTCTAATGAAGAACTTGTTAAAGAGGGGAAGTTTATTTATCAAATACTTGTTTTTTCTAGAGGAAAAAGAAAATATTCTAGGAGAGAATATTTCTTTGGACCAGTTTTATTAGAGAAAAAAGGAAAATTATTTGATGAATATTATAAACGAGAGTTAGTATCTCGTGAGATTTTAATTAAAGTATTACCTAAAAATTATCGATGGAAGAAATTTTTAACAAGAAGAGAAATTAAGATGTTAAAAGAAGAAATAAATAAAAAATAATTTTTTTCTTTTTTTGTGTTATACTTTTTTTAAGAGGTGTTTATAGTGAAAGAGAATTTTTTTAAATTAAAAGAAGAAAAACCAGAATATTCTCTAGATCAATTACTTTATCATACGTATTTACAAATGAAGACAGAATTACCTTTTGAAGAGGTAAAAGAAAAGATTTTAGACGATGTTGGAATTGATGAGATGGAGTATTATTTAAGAGATGTTGGTGCTAAACTTCGAGAGTATGTTGAGAAAAATGTTTGGCCTTATTGGGACTTAAATGATAAAGGACATGGACCTATTCATAGGATGGAAGTTACTAGGAGAGTTTTTGCTTTAAATGAGACTTTTCATTTGGGACTTAATCCTGATATGTTATACGCTATTGCGAATTGGCATGATGTTGGAAAATATGTTGATCATAAACGACACCATTTAATAGCGGCAGAGAAATTTATGGAAGATGAAGGTATGAAGCAATTTTTCTCTGATAGTCAAAGAAAGATTATCAAAGAAGCGATTGAAGATCATAGGTCTTCTAAAGAGGATGAACCTAGGAGTGATTATGGTAAGCTTATCTCTTCTGCTGATAGAAATACTACTATTAAGATGGTATTTATTCGAAGCTTTTTTGTTGCGAAAGATAGAATGCCTGATACTAATATAGAAGAATATTTAGATTATACAGTTGATAGATTACGAAAAAGATATAGTTTAGAAAATCCTGAGAATATGTTTTATGAAGATGATGTTTATCAAATATTTTTAAAGGAAATGCGTAATTTGTTATCCCGTCCTCGTGATTTTAAAAATCTATATTGTGATATCAATCATATTACTGATCGTAGTCAGAATGTTGATTTTTATCCTGGAATAGAAAATGAAAGTAAAGTTTATCAAAGACTCTAATTCTTAGTAGAGTTTTTTTCTTTTTGTGTTATACTGGTTATAGTAGAGTAGAGGGTGGTTATGTGACTAGAGAACTAAAAGCGTTAGCGTTTAGTATGTACTATAACTTTATTATTACTGTAATTAAGATTTTTGGAGGATGTTATTTTCAGTTAGGTTCTTTGTTTGCTGATGGAATGCATACTATGAGTGATTTTATTACTGATTTGGTTTCTTTTATTGGTGTTAAGCTATCGAAAAAAAGGCCTACGAGGGCACATCCTTTTGGATTTGGTAAAGTAGAATATCTTACGAATTTGTTTATGGGAATGCTTCTTGTTGTGTTAGCTATTTATATTGTGGTTGCTGGTTTTTTAGGAGAAGTTTCTATTCCTAGTAATGTTGTTTTCTTTTTATTACTTACGGTATTTGTCTTAAAACTTGTTGTGTTAGTCTTTTTGTTTTATATGATTCGTCATATTCATAGTCAGGTATTATTTACGTCTTTTAGAGAAGCTAAAGCAGATTTATATTCTACGGTTATTGTATTTATTGTTGTTTTGTTATTAAAGATTTCTCCTCGTTTTCCAATATTAGAATATGCTGATGTTTTAGGTTCGATTGTGATAGGGTTTATGATTTTTTATTTAGCAATTTCTATTATTATTGAAAACTCGTTGTGTTTACTGGGAGAAGCAGAAGTAGATTCTTCGAAAGAAAAAGATATTTTGGATTTTATTCAATCGATTCATGGTGTTAAAGAAGCTAAAGTTACTTTAATTAAATATGGAGACTATTATAAGATTCATGTGTTGGTAGAAGTAGAAAAGAATCTTAGTTTAAGGCAAATAACCAATTTGGAGCATAAACTAAAACGTGAACTGGTTAGGCATCGATCTTTTCATGTTAAGTATCCAAGTGTTTATATTACGACTGATTTAGAGAAAGAATAGGTGATATTATGGGAAAAGAAGCTAGTGTTTTAATATTTAGTATGGTGTCTAATTTTATTATTGCTGTATTTAAGATTGTTGCGGGAGTTATTTTTCAGTTTGGTTCGTTACTTGCAGATGGACTTCAGACTTTTAGTGATTTTGTTACTGATGTTGTGTCTTTTCTAGGAGCTAAGTTTTCTAAAAAGCAACCAACTAGAAATTATCCTTTTGGATTTGGTAAAGTAGAGTATCTTACTAATTTATTTGTTGGAGTACTTTTGTTTTTACTTGCTATTTTCATTATTTATCATGGAATTTCTAGTAGTTTTCATATTCCATCTTTATCTGTTTTATGGTTACTTCTTATTTGTTTTGTAATTAAGGGTGTTGTTTTATTCTTTTTATACACGGTTGGGAAAGATATTAATAGTCAGTTACTTATTACTTCTTTTGAAGAGTCTAAGATGGATATGATTGCATCTTTAGGAGTGGTTATTGCGGTTATTTTATTACAGTTTTCTCAAGATATTTATATTTTTCGTTATGTTGATTTGATTACTGGTGTTATTATTGGTCTTTTAGTTTTAAAAACTTCTATTGATATTCTGGCGGAAAACTCGATGAATTTAATAGGTAAAGTAGAAGTTGATTCTAAATTGTCTCACGATATTGAGCAGTTTTTGTTAAAAATTAAAGGAGTAGAGAAAGTAAAAATTTATTTGATACGTTATGGTAAGTATTATAAGATTCAATTAATTGTGGAGATGGATTCGAGACTTACTTTACGTCAGGTTACTAATTTAGAAGAGAAAATAAAAAAAGAACTGGTTTGTCATCGCTCTTTTCACGTAAAATATCCAACGATTTATGTTACTAGTCATTTAGATAAATAAAAACTCCAGATTTTCTGGAGTTTTAATCATGTATTCTATCTTTATCGTAGTGTAGAACATTTCCTGTTCTTGATATGTCGAATTCGTATTCATAGGTTGTATCGCGCCATTCAATTTCGTACATACCATCTTCATCATGGTCTATTTCTGCTTTTACTAGTGTTACATCCTTTTCATTTAAATTGGCATGGTTTAGGGCAATTTGTTTTGCTTCTTCTAATGTGATTTCTTGTTGTGTTGAGTTACCATTTTGATTGTTGCTACCATTTTGATTACCATTTCCGTTGTTTGTTGTGTTTGTAGAATTTAATGGATAATCCGTATAGATAATTTTTCCTTCTTTGGCATCAATTTTAGCTTCATACTCTTGGTTGTTATAGTAGAAATCTACTTCATATTGATTATTATCCATTTCTAAATCTACGTTTTCAAAATAGATATCCTCTTCATCTACGCTGATGTGGTTTGCAAGATTTGTTTTTGCTTCCTCTTTACTAATAAAGGCTGTGTTCACGTAGATTAAGAAAGCAATAATAATTACAATTACAATAGCAAGTAATCCAATTAAAATTTTTAGCCATTTTGGCATGTTATCACCTCACTGCTATTGTAATATAGTTTTGGTGGTTTGTCTATTTATTTTTTGTTAATCCCTATCATCCCTCCTAGTATGGAAGTAATTAGTATCATACTGTCATATAAAAGTATTCTTATCTTTAAATCTTGGCCTGTTACTAGTGTTATTAAAAAGCATAATAGTATCATAAATATTCCTAGTTTTATTCCTTCTAAGTAACCTTTACTGGTTGCTTTTTTTCCTAGTATGATACCACTAATTAATATATTTACTAATAATATGATTAGTTTTAGGGTTTGATAGATATTTGATGATATGATATTAAAATGATAAAGTGTTGTTATCAAGAGAAGAGAGATTACTATTGATAGAATAGTATATAAAAAACGAAATGAATATTTTTTTATTATTTCCATTAGTACACCTCAATTAAATTTATGTTTTTGTATAAAAAATATGAAATGATTTAAACTAATATTAGGTGATATCATGAGTTATTTTACTGTTTTATGGAAAACTTTGTTTTTTTATTTGTTAATTACGGTAATTTACCGTATCATGGGTAAAAGAGAAGTAGGGGAACTTTCTATTATGGACTTGATTGTTTCTATTTTTATTGCCGAGTTAGCAGCGATATCGATTGATAATTATAAACAGAATATTTTCTTATCTGTTATTCCTATTATTGCTTTGGTTATTGTACAATTAGTAGTTTCTCGTGTTTCTTTAAAGAGTAGTAAAGTACGTAGTATTTTAGATGGGGATCCTTCTATGATTATTGAACGAGGGAAAGTTAATTTTAAAGAGATGTTAAAGCAAAGATATAATTTAGATGATTTGTTAGTGCAACTTCGTAATCGTGGTATAAAGTCTATTGAAGAAGTAGATTATGCTATTTTAGAGACTAGTGGAAAGTTATCTGTTTTTAAGAGGGATGATGATAAGAATAGAGTTTATCCTTTACCAATTATTATTGATGGGAAAGTACAAAAAGACGTATTGTATCAAATCGGTAAAGATATGCCATGGTTATTAGAAATGTTATCTAGAGAAAATTATCAATTAGAAGATGTGTTTTATGGTTTTTATCAGAAGAAAAAGTTGTTTTTAATACGTAAAGAAGCAATAAAATGACAAATTGTTTCTTTTTTATATGGTATTTTTTTTATGGTGATGTTATGAAGATTAAAGTTTTCATTATGTTGTTTTTTTTCTTATCTATTTTTTTCGTTTTTCGTTCTTTTGATAAGAAGGAAGTGGTTGCTGTAGATAAAGAGAAGCGGGGAATTTTTGTTAGTTATATTGAGATTTCAAAATATTTAAAGGGAAAGGATGCACAAGAGGGAAAAGAAGAGATACGTCGTATGGTTTCTAATATTGACGAGTTAGGATTTACGATGATTTTACTACAGGTACGTAGTTTTAGTGATGCTATTTATCCTTCTGATATTTTTCCTTGGAGTGCTACTGTCAGTGGAGAAGAGGGTGTATCTCCGGGATATGATATTTTAAAAAGTTTTTTAGATGTTTGTAGGGAAGAGAAAATAGAGCTTTATGCTTGGATTAATCCTTATCGTATTCGAGGAGATGAAGATAGTAGTGATATTAGTCAGGATAACCCGGCTTATTCTTATTTGAATACTAGTGTTGTTGATATTAATAATGGCATTTTTTATAATCCGGCTAGTAAGGAAGCACGAGATATTATTGTTGATGGAGTTAAGGAGTTAGTTCAAAATTATTCTTTAGATGGAGTTATTTTTGATGATTATTTTTATCCTAATGATACGATTGATTTAGAAGAATATGATGCTTACTATAAGATGCATTCTAATGTTTCTATTGATGAGTTTCGGTTTACTCAAGTAAATGAACTAGTTCAAGAGGTTTGTCAGGTTTGCCATGAAAATCATACGTTATTTGGAATTTCACCTGATGGTAATATTGAAAATAATTATCAAAAACATTATGCTGATGTTAAAAAATGGGGAAGTAGTTCTGGTTTTGTTGACTTTTTAATGCCTCAGATTTATTACGGGTTTTATAATGAGACAAAAGCTTTTGTTTCTGTTCTTAATGATTGGGAGGGGCTTGCTAGTAAGGTAGAGTTATTACCAGTTCTTGCTTTTTATAAAGTGGGAGCGGTAGATAATTTTGCAAAGAGTGGTAGTACGGAATGGTTAGAAAATGATGATATTATTATGAGAGAAGTACTTCTTACTAGAAATTTAAAGCAATATCAGGGATTTTCTTTATTTCGATATGATTATTTATTTAATCCAGAATTGTATACTTCTACTACGATGGCCGAAGTTAAAAATATGAAAAAAATATTAAAATAACCTTTTTTTTCATCATTTTTATGATATTATTAAAATAGGTGATGATAATGAAGGTAAATAATAAAGGATTTACATTAATAGAATTACTGGCTGCTATGGTAATTCTTGCGGCAATTATGGTAATAGCAGTTCCTAATGTTATGGGAATATTAAATAACAGTAAAGCAAGTACTTATGTAGAGGATGCTAAGAAACTTTTATCTTTGGCAGAGTATGAGTTTCGAGGAAATCCAACGTATAGGCCTCCTAAGGGAGATTGTGTAGTTATGACACTAGGATTTTTAGATAATTCGGAGTTTGATAATGCACCTAATAATGGTAGTTACGAGAAAGATAATTCTTATGTTATGATTGTTAATTCTCCAGAAGCTGGAAGTACTAAAAACAGATATATCTATTATGTTACATTAGATGAAAAAATGGAGGCAGGTGGTCATCGTGGTATTATGTATAAATCATCTGATGAATTAAATAGTAGTGATGCTTCTGAGTTAATTACTAATGGTTCTGGTACTAATATATTAGCTGATACTAATACGGCTAAAAGTAAAGTGAGTTGTACTAATATTACAAAGATTTATGATACTGCTGCTGCAGCTGCATAAAGGATTGTCAATTTATTTGTCAATAATTGTAAAAATAATTTAAAGGTATTGCTTTTTAAAAATTTCCATAGTATGATTAATTTGTAAAATAGAAAGAGAGGAAAGTTTGAAATGAAAAAATTAAACAAAAATGGGTTTACCCTAATTGAGTTACTTGCAGTAATTGTTATCATGGGTATCTTAATGATGGTAGCTATTCCTGCAATGACTCGTTATATTGAAAATTCAAGAAAGGATACATTCTTATCTACAGCAAAGGAGTATGTAAATGCTGCTAGAAACATGTGGGCATCAGATAGTTTGATTTGTAATACTGGTGCTGCAAGTGGTGATAGAATCGTATCATCTGGTGTTGATGCAGGTGATTGGTATGTTATTATTGATACTTCATCAGATGATATGGTTAATTTACTAGATCAAGGAGGTAAATCTTCTTGGGGTAATCGTGACTTAAAGGGATATGTCCGTGTACATATTACTGAGGAAGAAATTAGAGATGATGCTGATGTAGTTGTAGATACTGAAAGAAAGACAAAATACTATGTAGCGTTATCTGATGGTACTCATGGTATTACTGATAGTAAAAATGTTGTTTCTGGTCTTGTTTCTGGAGGAACAGAAGCTGATGAACTACTTCGTGCTGATGTAAAATCTACTAATATTCAATATTCTAAGGTTGTTCCACCTACTATTACTGGATTTAATTGGGCTGATTTGTCTAGTTATGCTTCTAAGTCTCATGTTTGTGTGGAAAACTAATATTAAATTAATTTAAAAAGGAGTTATTATGAAAAAGTTAAATAAAAATGGTTTTACGTTAATTGAGTTGCTTGCAGTAATCGTTATCATGGGTATTTTAATGATGGTTGCAATTCCTGCAATGACTCGTTACATTGAAAATTCAAGAAAAGATACATTCTTATCTACAGCAAAGGAATATGTAAATGCTGCTAGAAATATGTGGGCGTCTGATAGTTTAATGTGTGGAGATACTGATCGTATTGTATCATCAGGTGTTGATGCAGGTGATTGGTATGTCTTAATTGATACTTCATCAGATGATATGGTTAATTTACTTGATCAAGGAGGTAAGTCTTCTTGGGGTAATCGTGACTTAAAGGGATATGTCCGTGTACATATTACTGAAGATGGTTCTGGTACAACAGAAAGAAAAACTCAATACTATGTAGCGTTATCTGATGGTACACATGGTATTACTGATAACTTTACTATTACTCCTCCAGCTACAGTTGGAACTGGTGGAACAGAGGCTGATGAGTTACTTCGTGCTGATGTTAAATCTACTGGTATAGGGTATGATAATGCTAATGTTAAACCTAAAGTTCCTAATGGTGTTACACTTGCACAACGTACTTGTGTAGAAAATTAATATTAATTTAATAAAAAAGGAGCTGTTATGAAAAAATTAAATAAGAATGGTTTTACTTTAATTGAGTTACTTGCTGTAATTGTTATCATGGGTATTTTGATGATGGTAGCTATTCCTGCAATGACTCGTTATATTGAAAATTCAAGAAAAGATACATTCTTATCTACAGCAAAGGAATATGTAAATGCTGTTAGAAATATGTGGGCGTCTGATAGTTTAATCTGTGGAGATACTGATCGTATTGTATCATCAGGTGTTGATGCTGGTGATTGGTATGTCTTAATTGATACTTCATCAGATGATATGGTTAATTTACTAGATCAAGGAGGTAAGTCTTCTTGGGGTAATCGTGACTTAAGGGGATATGTACGTGTACATATTACTGAGGAAGAAATTAAAGATGATGCTGATGTAGTTATAGATACTGAAAGAAAGACAAAATACTATGTAGCGTTATCTGATGGTACACATGGTATTACTGATGACTTTACTATCGCAACAGGTGCTACTGTTGGAACAGGAGGAACTGAAGCAGATGAATTACTTCGTGCTGATGTTAAATCTACTGGTGTAGTATATGATAATCCTAGAGTTCCTGATGGTTTTACACTTCCACAACGTGTTTGTGTAGAAAATTAATTTAAAGG